>Ga0307514_10000483_pt1 | contig 81652 bp, 108 predicted proteins | sample 16_EM_MG_FD_203088 | JGI IMG/M metagenome (GOLD analysis project Ga0307514, IMG submission 203088) | Populus trichocarpa ectomycorrhiza microbial communities from riparian zone in the Pacific Northwest, United States - 16_EM | ecosystem: Host-associated > Plants > Roots > Unclassified | place... | reverse complement strand
CTGCTATACATCTGTTTATCAACCGATATTTACAAGCTTCTGCTCACCATTCGCCCATAATATATCTCTAACTAAAACACTCAGTCAAGATACATAAAGAAGCTGGTGAAACATTGACGCCTTCTGTCCTACTTGTTCTTCACTCCCTTGTTCCTTCTCGTTTCAATTGTATTGACAGTCGCCAACACCTTTTCAGCATGTCTCTTCGACTTCCGTGTAGGCCGAATCAATCTGGGAACATTTGGCGCAGCGCTCACATCCCGCTGCTCTGGGGATTCCGGATCCTCGATGGTATTGTCTTGCTCCATATCAGATTCAACGTCCGCCGCGCAATAATGTTCGCTGTCATTTGGATTATCTCAGTCCCCATTCCAGTTAAGCCAATCTTCAGTGTCCGAAATGCTTTCAGTTGCGCCATCCTCGTCACTTTCGACTGGGTGACGGTTGATTCTCCGGATTCGGCGGACATTTAAGATTTGAGTTCGTCCTCCAGGGAGGTCCTTTGCAGACAAAGGTGGTGGCAAAGGAGATCTTTCTGACAATTTGAATGCAGCCGCACTATCATGTTGAAAGAGTGACCAGGATGCTGTGACGATCTCTTCCGTGTCAGAAATGTATCCTACAGCAGTCTTCTGCTTGTTTTGAGCGCGACATTCCTTCTGTGTAGCACGAAGGATTTGGCTGCTCTGCCACATCTCCAAAAAGTAGTGAACCTTGGCCATTCTGTGCAGTTTCCTTTCCTCCGCCTCTTTCTTCATTTCCGAGTCGTTTTCTGTGTTTGCGTTATCCAATTCTGGATCAGTGCCTGCCAAAATCCCGTTATTGGCTCAAGCAAACTGCCTCACAATGACCTTTTCGCGAAGGGTCTCGCCTGTGGTTTTTGACTGCCTCCAGCCGATAACATCTCAGCGCAGGGAAAAACTGGCCTCCACTCCGACACCATGTGGTATGATAGAGAATATGTCGTGCGCCACATTGGAGAGATAGGCGTACTTTGAGTGCGTTTCCTCCTGTTGACGCCACCAGTCGGTTATGTCTGGTATCCAAAAGGTACTGCTACACTCCATTGGGTCAGAGTGGTAATCATTGAGATTTGGATTGATTTGCCCCCAGTTTTTTGGCGCTTCAGGAGGTGAATTCAAATAGAGCCTGGCGGCAGTCAATAAGCGCGCAGCACGATTGCTTCATCCGGGTGTCGTCTCAGCCACATTGTTAGGCGTTCGGTATTCCTCATCATCGCTGGACAAATGATATGGATCAAAGGATGATTGACAGGATCGTGAAGCCGTTGCAGAGGAGATGTGATTGCTGCTCAGTAAGCATTGGAGTTTATTGACGGGCACGCGTCAATGTTTGGTGCAGTACTCATTCTCCACATACTTCAGAAAGGCCCCTTGGGATTGGGTAGTATAGGATGTCTCGTCCTCAGGATTGATATCCATTCCCTTGTCCCACTTTTGAAATGATCGCAACTTGCGGAAAGGATCCAGTATACGTGCAGAAACTAGGAGCATGCCCGTCGTTGGAGTCACTTCGGCGAAGTATTTTGACAGCTTCTGTCGAGCTAACTTCACCGCGAAGAACAAGTCTGCTTTGCATTGAGTTTTCTTCTTGGCCAATGCTCACATCACGCCATCCATGTGATCAAACATGTCATTGTACACTGTGATAACATGATGCAATGTGACTGTATGCCTCTTGAAAATCCAAAGGGTCCAATATCGAAATGGCCTCAATACTTCCATGACATACTTCACAATCGTCCACTCATCTTGAGTTGTGAACAGCGGCCGGTGTTCGGTGTATTTTGGGTTTTGAAGACACTCACGGGTGAATTCCCGTAATCGGTAGGCCCGCTCGAGTAACTCCAGTGTAGAGTTCCAACGTGTTTTCACATCCATAATCGGAAGTACGGCAATGAGGACTTTGGCTTTTTGACAGTCAATGCACTCGTTTCGACGACTAGGTGTGAGCGTAATCAATACAGCAAGCTTTCTCTGCTATATGAAGGTCAGTTTCAGGACTTTCAAAATATCATGAGATACGTACTTTCTCAATTATCTTTGCCAAACCAGGTTTCATGGCCGACACCTTATTGATTCTAGCGTTGCCCTCATTTCGAAGTCTTTGACTCTTCCCGATGTCTATGCTTTCATTCTCTCCAAATTCCTGATCGCGCTCATGGGCTTCCCAAGACTTGGTGCGTCCTTTTGCACCGAGACTGCTCATGAATGCACCCAAAGCCAGTTGTATGATGTGCGCCATGCATGGTATGTGGTTCCTCAATGCAGGCCACTCGATTCCCGAAGCCTCAAGTGTTGATTGCAGCTTGCGTGTCAACGAGTAATTTGAGGATGCATTATCCGTCGTAATACTGAGCAAACAGCCGTCGGTGAGCTCAAAACGATCCAACACATCCTTCAAATCTACAGCTAGCCTTGCTCCAGTATGGTGGCCCTTGACCTAGCATGCTTAATTAGCTTTCGAAACGGGAAGAGAACAGGAGATGAACCTCATCGAAAGCCAGTTGAACTTCGCGTAATGCCCAATTTCGATCCATATAGTAAGTAATAACTGACGTTATGGCCAATTTGTTCGTTGATGTCCATCCGTCCAAAGTTAAACTAACTTTGTTTCGTGACGGCAATTGCTTCTTAATTGCATCCACTGTCAGTGCATATTCCCTACGGCAAATGTTGGTCAGGGTTCTAGCGGCTGGCAGCACTAGATCATCACGTAACGCTTTGTATGACTGCCGTAGCTCGAGTTTTGATTCAGCGTTCCATGGAGTATTAGCCGACACAAATCCTAACATGAGATATCGATTCCACGTGTCTTGGTGAAATCCGGAAGTGTCAAAGTCCTTATCTGCGAGTTTGGAACGTTTTGTCTGCCGTTTCGGTCAATATGGATTGAACTGGATGTCAAATTTGAATTTCCTGTGCAAACTTACTATCGTGATTCCTCGACTTCCTTGCCTCTTCAAGATGGCTAAAGCTGTTTCATCAACCGTCGTACCAGTCAATTCAGTAACTTCTGAATCTGTTAATTCGTTTAACTTTGCGATGTGAGCTTTTGCAAGCAAGTGTTTCCCCATTGAGCTGGTCCCATGTTCTGATGGATGGCGAAGAACTTGATGACAAACAATACATATGATGCCAGGGCTGCCGGTCTCTTCAGTTGCGCAGTGTAAATAGAATCGCCACGACGGCGCATGTCTAGAAGCATTCCAAGCAATAGGCCGCTTGGAGCCTTCATTCATTGAAGCCCACCAAGCATCAAAAATGATTTGCAATGTAAGGTTGCTCAGATCGCGAATAAAGACACGTTCATTTTTGGAAGAGATCATAACCTCGAGTAACGAGGTGTTCAAAAATTTGGAATCTGACATCGCAGTAAGAACTAGAATGCTTGTTGATTTGACTCGAAAGCCTGGCGAACTTGACGATACAGTAAAGCAGACTGCGAGTTCCTAAATATTGACTCTACAACTATATGCAAAATAATCAGTTATGTAAGACATTGCATACATATTTGTGAAGTTCTATACAAGGATAGATTGCAAAGACTGACCGCGTAAAACTCGATTTAGGAACAGCGCAATGCAGTTCATTGCAGTGTGGCGTTCTGAACATCCACCAAACCTGTTAACGCGATGTGGGCACTCAATTGTAGGAGGCGGGCGCGATATTATCACTAGCATTTTGGCCATTAAAGGCTGCCGATAAGTTCATGGTGGGTTATCTGTGTTCCATTGCCGTTAGATTATCCAAGATGCATAATCAACAATCGTTGACGCTCCGTTGACACTCAGTGTGGGACATGGTTACGATCTTGTTGGAAGTATTTTTGCCTAGAATGTCAGCCGATAGTTCGATTATGGGTCGATGTCGCCGAACATCCCTTGCCTTTTCCATGATGCAATGCCTGAAGTCGTTGACGCTCCGTTGACATTCATTTTTAGGACATAGTGGCGATGTTGTCGCAACCATTTTCGGGTAGAAAGGCGGCTGACAGTTCAATGATAGTTCAAGGTCGCCACGCAGCCCTTGTATTTTCAATGATGCACAGCCAAAAGTCATTGACGCTCCGTGGACGCTCGTGTTTAGGACATAGTCTCGATGTTGGTACAACCATGTTTTGCCTAGAAAGGCGGGCGATAGTTCAATTATGAGTCAAGAATGCAGCGAAACCCTCTGTATATTCAATGATGCAATGCCAAAAATCGTTGACGCTCCGTTGACGCTCATTTTTAGGAGGTAGTAGCGATATCGTGTATAGCATTTTTGCCTATAAAGGCCGCCAATATTATGATGTTGGCTAAATGCCCCTGCACAGCCCAGTGATTATCCAGGATGTAGGACCAGAAATCGTTGATGGTCTGTTGACGCTCATTTCTATCACGGGGCAATATGCGTGTGGCTTTCCATTTTCCCTACTAAGCCGGCCAATACTTCTTCTTTGGATGGATGCGACTGTGCAGCCTGGTGATTACTAAATAGATATGACTATAAATCGTTGACGCTCCGTTGACGCTCACCTTTGAGCTTACCTTAGAGACCTACTAACAGTCATTGGGTGCTCAAAAAGTGTACAAAAAATGCATATAGCCTCTATTGGCAGCCAGTATACATTGTCAATGTAATATCATTTGAATCCAAGATCTTCGAGAAATCTCAGTTTCTGAGCCACCACTATATACGTCATTTACATGATCAATGACGTAGGTCCATCGCGTTTCAACGCTTTCGGCCGGCAATTTCCGGCATAACACTCCATGCACTAGTTTTAGATTTTTATCGCCTGACTTCATCACCATTCCTTCTCCAGCTCATTCTCCTCGATTTCCATGACGTACCATATGCAGTTTTCAATTTCTCGACCATGTGCAGGAGGTCAGAGCGAGGAGATATTTAGTTGGCTACATGGATTAATGCAGCCTGTCGGCTGTCATTTGTCCGAGTTTCGCATGTGCTTTGACCGCTTTGTCTATCAGTCGTATGACATCACTGACTTAAACTCTGTTAGTAAATTTCGTTTCAATTTTAGGTTTTGCGTTATCATTTATACGTAACAGGCAACACCATATAAAGATTGTCATTCGTTAATAAACCTGATTTGGAGTCTAGAACATTCAGATGGCCCGTACGACCCTTGCACACACACTGACGCATAACCCTGTCTCACAATTTGGTCACTGAAATCCAGAAAATGCTGACACGTAACAAAACAGGTTCACAAATTGCTTTTACATGAGATATATCGTCAAAAATATAGATTTGGCCACCTACACTTCCGGTGACGCTGGAGCCGTCACCATGTCTTCGTCCGAATCCGATATCTATATGGTCATTAGCTAGGGACGCTATATGCAGGGTTAAAAGCTTACGGGTTGAACTGGCTTCGCAATCTCTATCGGTGATGAATCAGGCACCGCGGCGGGCATCGGCGGTACTATGCGATTGTCTGCCTGAGGTTTCTCTGAACCCAGCCTCATTTGACTAGTTCCCTGTTGAGACGTCACTTGCGGCATTTGTGATTGTCCGGGGACGATATCAAGAGCCTGCATACGCTCTCCAAATGTTGTCGGTGATGGTGTGGCTGCAGTCAAGTCTTCTTGGGGCTTCCCAACAGCCGGAATCTTCAATTCAGTCGTCCCGTACTTCATATCTCTCTCACGGAAGTAGTCGGCCGCGTCCCCCCATCCCGGTTGTGTCAGTTCGTCAAGCCTCAGCTGCTTCTGCCGAAAGGTCTCCATGCGGTGCTGTACCGTTTTAGAGATTGTGCCCATCACCCAGCCAGGTTCGTCATCTTCGCTCAGCTTGCCATACCCTGTATCTTCTTCATCATCATCCTCGTCTTCCCCATCCTCCTCATCATCGGAACTTGCAAGATCACTCAGACTGTCTCCGATAGCATTCAACATCTCCTCAAATGTCATTGCAGGCTTAGCGGTTGTCGATCGTCCCTTTTCAACATTTTCCATGTGGTCCTGCTCATGCATCATTGCTGTCTGTGCGTTTTGAACTCGCTTTCTTGCCACTGCGGTCTCTCGCTCTACATAATCCTCAATCCATTTCTCTCTCTCGTCGTTGCTTAAGAAGTGCGTTTCCCGTCGCTTCTCCGCCGCAAGATTCTTTTTGGATCGTAAGCTGCGCAATGCTCCCAATGCTCGGACCCTTTCTGCCTCCAAGCAACTCTTGCCTTTATTAGCCTGATGACGTCGTTGTGTGGAATGCTTTGTCGATTTGCCATATTTGCCGGCCAGAAGCGGCGAAAGGTTCTTTTTCGGAGCATTGACCATTGTATCTTGTGTTGACCTTGTTGTTGGGCGAGATGTTGGATGTTGCAAGAAATGGACCACCTGGAGGCAAGCTGCGTCGTTTATGTCAAGGTTGGTAGGTTTGGTCAATTCGAACAAAGCAAAATCAGCGTTTTGACCGTCACTTCATTGGGAATAGTCATGCTAACAGTATATTATAACTTAATAATTAGCGTGTGATTCATGTAAGATCCCGGCAATGTCTTGAGACAATCATCACCAGACATCCTTTCCGTCGAAGAATGACCTTTCTAGATCTATCAAACATGAGATATCAGCTGTCGTTCATCTCAATGTAACCCTGTAAACAAGCAAATAACATCAGACCGACTTACTGAAATCGCGCGACCGTTGGAATCCCCTGCAGCTATAAACAGCAGCATTCAGCCTGAATTGAACGTGCAAGTTGGCAGTCACTCATTCCATTTTGACTTGTAGCTCACTATATAATCTTCAGCACTTACCACTTCTTTTCGTGATCATCTTCCTCACGATTCTACAACAGCAAGCCATGGCTCCCGAAACACTTCCTCCAAGTGCGATTGAAGCTGAATCGAGCCGAACGACAGGCGCTTCACGCAATGCGCCCCTTGGCAAGACTCAGCAGCAACGCAGACACCAGTTAGTCCACCGCGACGCTACAATTGTAGCCACCGAAAACATGACCCAGGACGCACATTTAAAGAAGGTACGTAAAACCGGAAGCAGCAAGAATAAGAAGCAGCATGCAATCGGATGTGAGTCAATCCATATCTGTGTAAACGACGGTCAACTGAAATTATAATCCACAGCTGGGGTACGTAGAGAGCTACGTGACCAATTTCTCGCTTCTCGTAACGGCAAATCTCCATGGTGGACCAAGGCATTTGTCCGCACAGTCCGCGAAATTGAACATCATGATGTTGTCAGTTCTGGGATTTTCGCAGATCAATTTCGTGATAAACGTCCCCGGGAATGGATGAAACAGGCTTTAAAGACCTTAGAGGAGGCTACGGAGTCGTATATGGTTGAGGTAATACCCAGATCTCACTGTACAAGCAGCAACTAAGTTCTTGGAGGTTCTGAACATGTCAGCTACTATGGCAAGACAAGGAGGTCGGGTACAGCTTGAACAGTCCGACATGCGTCTTCCCTTGAATATGGCCAAAATGGCCTAAGGAGGGATTTCACGCGCCGCAAGAGAGGAAACGCAACAACTTATCAAGAACCCTCGCGCAGAAGTCCGAGAAGAGATGAAGCGGGGTGTTGAGTTTCCGGGGCATAACATGGTGAAGGCTGCGATCGAAAGACACCCGGCAATGGTTTGCGAAATTCAAACGGAAGGCTGCCTTCCTTGCCAAAATGGCACCGCAAAAAATCCAGAGACACGCTGGCGGCGCAAAGGCAATGGTGCACCTCCACCAAGACGGGCGCTACCGCGGCCCGAATCACCACCTGTGCCAGCTGATGATGATGAGAGGTCTGAAACAGCAGGTATGCCACCCGCATATGTGTATATACATACTTCGCTTCCCAACGCTCGACATTTGCCAAGGATCGCATGCGCGATAAAGATTGTATTCCAGATTTGCTGACTCAGGATGGTCCATTCACAGGTTAGTACACTATCAGCTGCGTGGTAATGCAGCTGACAGCCATTGTGTCAACGAGGGCAGCCGTTGGAGTGAATCTGACAGCGAAGACGACAGTTGACTGAAGGGAATGGGATTTTTGAGTATTATCATTATCTACAATTAGCGGACACTTTAAAGTATATTTTAAAGGGTATATTTATATGCATCATTAAAGAACAATGTAGTAATAAAGGAGAACGTACATGAATAGCACAGAACGGCTGCCACAAGACCATTATTAATATTGTACGCCAAAGTGAATTGTTCCATATTGCGGATACACCCGTGGCAAAATGAGCGTCAACGGAGCGTCAACAATGGTTGGCTTAGTATCATGGTTACTCTGCGTGGCGATTGGTTGCAGAGATGCATAAATGACCTGCAGGCTGCCTTTATAGGCAAAAGAGAAATCGATATGCTCCCTGCCCGATTCTGAAACTGAGCGTCAACAGAGCGTCAACGACTTTTGGTCTTGTAAGTCAGGTAATTAATCAGAGACTTGGCCATCTTGATGCATACTGAGAGTATTGGCCACCTTTATAGGCCCAAAAGAAAGCAACATGCTCCCTGCCCGATCATGAAAATGAGCGTCAATAGATCGTCAACGATTTTTGGCTTTGCATCATGGTTAATCAAAGCGCGATGTGGCCGTTAATGGCTATATACAAAGTTGTGACTGGTTTTATTGGCGAAAACGCTCTGTATCACTTGGTTGCACCTTTGAATATGAACTAAATTGTGGTTGTCCAGGAGGCTGTGACGAGAACGTTGCTTGTTATCTGCCTATAAAGGCTGCCAATTCCCGGTATATGGATGTTTGCGATCATTTGCCAATTAGATTACCCAAGATGCAAGAACAAAAATCGTTGACGCTCCGTTGACGCTCATTTTCAGAATAGGGCAGGGAGTGTGTCACTTTCTCTTTTGCATATAAAGGCAGCCTATACCTCATTTATGAACGTCTGAATCCAATTACCAGTCAGAATACCCAAGGAGCAAGACCAAAAATCATTGACTTGCCGTTGACTCTCATTTTCAGGATGGGGCAGGGAGCTGTTCTCACTTGTTTTTGATTATAAAGGCGGCCAATACATCAGAAAAGGACAACGATCTACCAATGTCAATATTTTGTGATTATCATTAGGATTTCTGAATGCGACCATAAATAGAATTACCCGAATACCGGGACCGGAGATTGGATCCGACGGGTCTAGGCAAACCCAGCAAAACCAGCGGGTTGACGGGTACGGGACCCGGTTTGGCCCATCAAGATGTAGCAGGTCTGGTTTTTGAACGGGTTTGGAACCGAAACGAACCGTTTTACGGGTCCCAACCTGGACCGCTGGCGGGTTACCCGGACCCGTTTCTAACACTATCTGCAAGAAGCCGAGAAGAAACGGGAAGCCGAACGGAACTAGAGGCTTCAGGAAATATGAGCAACGGTTATTCAGAACCTTTACAAGGAATAGGGTCTACTGCCGTACGCACTAAAAGTACACATAAGAGTTGACAAGAATATTGCTAAGAGTGTTGTTACCCCAGTAACGATTAAAGTGTATAACTGATATCTGTTGGAAAATTTCCAACCGTGGGATACAGTGGCCAGGAATGATGATCACTTGAAACATTAGTCAAGTGTGTCTTGTCCGATACACAAATGACAGGCACCATCGTCACTCTCGCATGAAGCTGAACTTGCGTATCCCACCAGCAGTCTCCAGATTTCATCTCGCAGTATATTTGGCGACTTTCCCAGTCTGCAAGCCACACCTGTTTAAACTCGAGGTGCGCACGCAAAGGGGGATGTACCCTAAGGAATTGCATATATTTGAAAACATCCCTGTAGTAAAATATCCTGAAGATAAGCGAATAATTATCAATCCAACAATCATCGCCCAGCCCGAAATCCCGTTCTGAGACGAGATTTCGCAGAGCATCGGCCAATTGAACTGATTCGATTTGCATGTTGTCCAGTCCAGGCCTCAAATGCTGATCGATCAACGTTTTAGTTCGCTGTATGAATGACTACGCCTGTTGCAAGCCGTGTACTGACTGTCATGGGGGCCATGGATAACATTGTACTGAGTACATGTGATGCTTGTTGTACAATCCAGTTGCTTTGCCATATGCGTTCTGCCTCGCATTGTCGACTCCAACTACTGGGCTGTGAGCCCTCGTCTTTGTTGGATCAGGGGTACATGTCAGATCAGTCGTCTGGAGGTCTATTGATACTTTGTTGGCAGCATCTTCAAGTTGTGGCTCACCAGGTACAGTATCTATCGGTAGATTTTTAGTTGACTAGCACATAGATGGCCATGCACTGTGCACTGACTGAAGTTGAACAATAATGGCACGGGTCAATCCCATCCTTCACTCAGTAAATTTCCCGAAGGTGCTAACCCATCATTCATGAACATTGGGTGATATTGTTGATACTGAGACTCGAGTCAGATCTCGCCGAATAATGTCTTCAGCAGACAATGCATTTGGCACGTATCCGGCAAATGTTGACCATATTCAAGTAATGGTCAGTGAACCCTTACTCAGATGCATCTTGATGATGTTTCATCCGGGGGTAATTTAGCGCCTCCGGGACGTCGGGTTACGATATGGCATCGCAAGCTGCATCACACCCCACCAAATGCAGGTGAGGGGTAATATGTATTCACCTTACAATCAGTTTTCTTCATAAACCGTGACAAATATATCATATCCTGCACAATAATGGAGCGCATTGTCTCCTGATCATGGTTATAAAAAAACACGAAGGTTTGTTTTCTCATCACTGCATTCACCACTATGGGCCATATACTAAATCAATGCGGCAATGTGCATAATTCCCACGCTCACGCCTCCAAGCAGCTGGTACGGAAGGTTGATCATCTCAACACAAACAATAGGTCAGTATCCAAGCTAGCTATATTCCCGCACAATCATCATCAAGAACTGAGAGTCTTGCACGATGGTTGCTTCAGTCACGATCCATGACTGGCACATGGATTCTGAGGAGAATTATAAGTTATGACAAGGAGCTCAATTAGAACATAACATTTGATGCTCGACTCACCAGCCTCATATTGAATGTTGCCAGGAGGTACATGCACATCCCATGTGTTATATCTCTAGTCGTGGTAACCTTCATACTGGATATAGTTCTTGTTGGGTTCTGGAGATGTGATATCATATTACTTCAACGACCGTTAATGTTATGGGAGCACATCAAGATGAGCATCAGTGCAATATTCTCGTTTATGAATTCGAGCATATACACCAGAATGGCGGGATGTGTGTTATTAAGGTTTCTTTTTTGCAAAGCCCGCGGTGGTTTCATGGAACAACAGTGCTGTGAAACACTGCAGTTTGTGAAAACAGAATGGGAAATACGATGCTCATCATTCCGCCAAAGGTCACAGCTCCCTGCAACATTATCAACCATACTCTGATTGATTGCACATCACAACGAACATCTTCAGTATTATATCACCGTTGCTGTTCACAGAACATGTTGACGACGGGATCTTCACCGAAGACTGAAAATTTGGCTTCATAAGGTGCCCTATCTCTCGCAACAGCATGGAGACAACAATTGAGGATCCTCGGATCATGGTTCACCAACTACCTCTGGCAAAGGTTGTAGATCTTGGAATCATGCCAATCAATATCATCTGCCGCATGGATATGGTCGGCGCTACTTAACAGCAGCCATTTCGAGGTGCTCTGCAGTATTATCACCATTTTCCATTGAACATGACACCCAGTTCCCAACAAACCACAAGCATAAGCCAACAATATCCACATTATGGGCCACTGTGGCCAGGATATGACCCCCACCAATCAGGTTATGGAGAGTCTCGAATGTTTCCCAAGCAGAAGTTCCCAGGACACGGACGGGTAGCTCCAGGTAGGCTGCAATTGCCTCTTGGACAGCCAGGAAACAGTCCACTCAATCTGTCAACATCTTCCAGCTGTACGTCTCCACCTGGATGTCCTACTGGCGCACCTGGGTAACTTCCAATTGGCCTCACAAAGAAATGATTCCTGCCCCCTGCGGAACTGTGGAAAACAGATGTCCCAAGGATTTCAGACTTGCCCCCATTACCGGACATTCCCTATGACGAATAAGATGGAGTTGATGAGAGCGCCAGTTCAGCAGCCTTGGGTTGTGCAGAGAATAAACCCGCAGTCAGCCTAAAGCAAATGGAATTCTCCTTGAATCAATTTGTCAAAAGGATGGGCCAGGCCAACTATTGTGTGTTCAAAAAGTGGAAGAAGGTATGGGTGGCTGGGTTCCTCGAGAAACAGCATCACTCCATCATCCGGGGGCAGATCCAGTCGAAACAGCTACTAGCTGGACTGCTGCACTGGGAGGCGGTGGTTGGAGATTGTAAGGACACATTTGAAAGCTGGCTGCCGTTGGATATCATCGAGAATTCTGAATGGATTCGTTGGTGATGAGTGGTAATGTATTTGATGAACTGTTGAAGCCAAATTCAGGAGGTAAGGAACAGGGGAAGTCAAGGCGACAAGGGACTGGCGATGAATTTGGGAGAGCGCCCAAGGACACAGGCATGATGTTCCCTGCCTGAGCTGCCAAATGCAATGTTCATGGTTATGATGTCCGGGGTGTCAAATGGTGACAATATCGTGCTATACACAAACCAACGCCAAGCTGCGTATACCGATCTGAGGCACGGAACGGAGCTGATTGAATACATTAACATAAACGGATGCTTGATAGCGCAATACATTCTGACATGGAAGTTCTTGAGCACATTGGAGGGGGAGGCAGAATCGAAGGATGAGTATCATCAGCAATAAACCTAGTTCCCGTCAGCAACACCCGGGTGTTTCTGATGGCCCTGACGGATCTGACGGAACCAAATACCCTCTCACGGAGAAACAGACACGACCCGTCGCCCAAGCGACGGGTGGCGTCCCACACCTCCCCTGCGGTGGCTATTATACCATGCCTCTTAATCTTGCGACGTGTCACGTTGAGTAATACGCTCGCTGCCCTGGCATCAGGCTTCCTGTACTTTGCGTCCGGAATGTGGTGACGTATATGCATCATCAGAACGACACCTACGTTACACTCTGCACAGGGCTCCACTTATGTTGTAGCCATTTACCCAATGCCTAGCGCTGTATATGCCTTTCACCAGCCGAGTGCCACATTGTTCATCTCCGCTATTGCTATTTATCAGATGCCGCAGTCTCCCATATACGTTTAACTTTGAGATCTGGTAACGTATTACAATACAGTGTGCGTTTCGCATACATGGCTTGCCGTGGCATTTGCTTCGCCATTATCGTATTTTACATGTCTGTATCATACTGTCCAATCTTCACATTCTCTAATACTATACCCTTAGTCAGCCAAAGTCTGCGTTAATCCATCATCGGCTTGCGATGGTTCTTCCTCCTCATCCACATCTGCATCGTTGCCATCGTCGCCCTCATACCGGTCCACATCACAGGTTCCCGGGTCAAACCTCTCGAGTTCAGTTGCGGTCCGTCGTCACTATTGGGGCATTGGCGATGGCATCGCTCTTGTCAATTTCGTCACGTTCATCGTCATATTCCTCGCAGCCCCATAGCATCCCGAAATACACTTCGTCATCGGTACAATTGTAGTATATCGGAATGTTTGGGTCAGTGTTTCCGATCTCAGGATCCTCAAGCGCCAGGTCGGAGGTCAAATAGTCAAGATGAATAACATTGTCAACACCGGCTGCTTCCGTGCTGATGACTATGGCAGGCGTTGGGTTCTCCGCCTGTTAGATCTGACGCTTGACTGTTGCAAGAGTGTTTTTATACACCCTCTGTTGGTAGCTCTCCGGTAGTGTGTTCCTGGTATTCATCAAGAATGTGTACGTGTCTGCAACGCCAGGTGAGGTTAACAACTTGCGACCCATTGCAGCACAGCAGGATGCAAACTGACCACCGATATTCTTGTAGTTGAAGCAGTTCGAGCGATCAGGTCTGTCCGCTATCAGCTTTCACTTCGAAGCTTTTGGATGAACGCAATTGTTCTGTTGCCACTCCAGGAGAGCATGGCGCAACGCGGTGTAGGTAAACATGATCAGTGGTGAAGGTATATGACCGCCCTAGTCGTTAATTATGGAAGTATAAAATCCATCTGCATATTTACAGTGGTAATTCCCATGATGATAAAATTAAATGTAGCTAAACTGTGGGATTGCTTCCGCCACGAAGTAAAGTTGACGATGGCCATTTGTTCGCAATGTTCGACACTCTCTGTGTTGTATTTGCACCACGTACACCACCTTCCACCCGCTCTTTCCACAGGAAAAAGGTATATATTGTCTGCCAGAAGGGAATCAATGAATTACAAACGCTCTACGTGGGATTCAAAGCGGTAGAGATCATAAAGCTCTACTATATGGTTCCTTGCAGATTGAATAAAATGGGATTTAACTTCTTCGACTTGTGCTCGGACCTGGAACCGGATTGATCATGTAACATCCAACGTGGGCCGTTTCTCCAGCATACCTCTTTCAAGATCTCCTTTGTTCATGCCTCAAATGCTATGGACCAAATGTTGTTTTGCTGCATAGCGGTGTTCCAGTACTTCAATATTATCTGCCAGTGTGGGGCTTCAGCAAATGCGTTTGCAGCGTGTCGCGTTCCATAACTTACCATCTCCAAGTTGCTTGAACTAACAAACAGCCGTCTGTTCCACTTATAGAGCTCCATAAGTCTGGCCTTTGTAAATACAGGACGCGTCATGTCTGAGTGACCAAATCGGTGGATGCTAGGACTGCCGGAGACGACTGATTGAGCTGTAGATATCGCCTGCGGTTACAATTGCCACTACCTCTGTCTCTAACTAGTGTCTGTAGTTCGCAGTCTCAGTGGATGTGTAATGGTCGTGCAGGCCTATGGATTAGGGGTGGGGGTAGGCAGGTTTTCAAGACCGCGCAGAAGAGTGGGAGTGCTAGCAATGCCGGATGCAAGGCTGGAAACAACGCGACTCGTTGAGTCTTTCTGTGAGGTACCACCAGGTGCTGGTGTGCTATGACAGCTTATACCGCGCATGCCGGTTGGTGTAATCATTGACCGTCGCGGTATAGCGGACGGGGTTGCAGTGATGCGTTGAGTGATATATGCGAGCCAGAATTGTTCAGCGTAGCTGAGGGGGTGGTGTTCTGACCAGGGATTGAAGATGTTACGGGACTCCCTCCTTGAGAGGAATCCCTCTCTCCAGCCGGTGCAGAAACGCGTCTCATAGCAGTGGGAAGCTGAGAATTCGCCGAAGACCTACACTTTTGTTGTTTCTTATCATTTCGTTCGACAGGAGTCGTGCCAGGGTGAGGGCTTTGGGAAGGCATAGTCCGATATAGATGTTCGACCTTGAAAATGTAGGAATAATTTCCTTTGCATGCATATGCAACGGTAGGCGAGGTAGACTCCTATTTGAGTGCTCAGGGAGGGATTCGAAACAACAGGAAGGTGCAGTGAATACCGCGCTAGAGTCTAAATCACTATCGCCGTGACAATACTCAGGGACGAGATCCCTTGAAAGCATTCAATTATGGGGTTCACTGCCTTCAGATTAAACTCATATTAAACTCCGCATCGATATTCCCTGTTACAGCAATGTCTGATGGTCTATTTGCACAGCTTGAAGAGTCTTTATGCCTTCTTGGCTCAATTCTCATAGTATTGCACTGATTCTTGGCACAATACTTCGAAAAATGGATTCTGTATATCTTCAGATTCTCGATGGAAATCCCCCTTTGGCAGAGCTAAAAGCATCGCAAAGCGAAAATTGACAAACTCTCCATCCTATGACATCAGTTGCGTGTCCTTCTTCCACGGCTAGGCGTTAGTAGCTGTGTTGGATGCTTGCACAGTTGGGACAACCTGGGAACTACACAGTTTGCTCCAAGATACACAAGGTCTAAGCGGTAAAAATGATGTGTGATACGCAAGCAACGCTCGACTTCGTACACTGTCATCTGCACGAGTACTAAATCTCATCTCCAGGCTTGACGTTCATGAGATGGCATGTGGTTCGGCAAGATGACGGCTGGGCCGTTTTGTGTTCGTTTACCAACAAAACTCACAAGTTGAACCCAGAAATTGCTGGAACTCGAGTATATATATCCCATCTTCTCACCTACACCTCCTTTCTCTTTTCCTCTCGTATTATACACACCAACAGCATCCCGATCTCGACACCACCTGACTTGAACAAAACAACGCCTCTCGTTCCAAAACACACCCGATGACCTACACAACTTTGTACTTTCTCTCACTTTCCATCTGGGCTTCCTTGCACTACATGCAACTGTATTATCATGCTAACATTTCGGATGTAGATTCATTTTCATCTCACATCGATGGCAACGAAGGGCAGCGGCGAAGCAATGGGAAAGCTAGGGGAAAGATGCCGACATCGGTTATTGATCGTCACCTGTCGTTGGATCGGGACCATTTACAGGGATTCATGTTGGAACACATCCCTGGACTCCTCCGGATAAACAATGTTTGCGGCGACAAGGAGCAGAGGGCCTGGGACCTCTTTTATGATATAATCTTTCTTGATCCAGTCACAACTCACTACTTATCACAATTCTAGCTGATGTGGATGCAGCGCAGAAGCCTGAGTTCACCTTTTCGTGAGTGGTGGGCTGCCTCCCACTCAGATATGGGGCAAATGTTTGACAAAACCCGGAACCAAATCAACAATAGGAGGTGGGACCACCCCCAGGCCATTGGGGATTAAGTCGATCACTCCAATCCGCAGACAACCAGTTTGGGGAAGGTTAACCGCACCGGCGAGCAGTTCTCTTGGTACGGTAGCGATGATCTCAGGGCAAAGATTGAGCCGCCAAGCTGCCGGCTGTACAAACCAGGTTACTTCCTTGCCGTGAGACCATTGAATTGGGATAAGATAATCGAAGAGGATGATGATGATGTCAACTAGGTGGATCCTGGATTGCCGAGCGGTGAAAGGAGGAGTCGTGGGGATGCCAATGATAATGACGACAGCGAGCGTGAGGAGGACACGCAGGACGATGAGAATGGGACTGGGAAAGGGCAGGCAACAAAGGACGGGAAGAGGAAATGGAAGGGGAAGGGGAAGGGACACGGGAAGGGGAAGGGAAACGGTAAAGGGAAGGGAAACGATGAAAGGAAAGGTATTGTTAAACGAACCCTTGGAGGAGATGATATCTCTTGTGCCCTTGTTTTGCAGTTGCAGAAGCAAATGTCAGAGGCAGACTTGGGCAAGGAGGGCTAACTAGAGTGGGTATATTTAGTGCCGGAAGCGTCGCCCGCCGTGTCAACCTCCTCCTCCGATGATACCGACTCTCCCGATTCGGATGGGGAATATGACTCAGAAAGTAATTGTGATGTGGACCTGTGCATGGAGGATGATGTGGATGTACTAGATGGCGTTGATTTAGACGGCGATGTGGATATGGCAAGGGACGGTAAAGATCTGCAAGATGATGAGAAGCAGGAGGTGGAGGTGGATAAGGATGAGGAGGAGGATGAGGATGAGGATAATGGCAAAGAACCTCGGACGACTGGCCAGGGAGAGATGGTACATCCATCAGCTGACAATGCTGATACCATGGTAGAAGATCAGCCAACTGTGCTACCTCAGCAAGGCCAGCAGATGAGGCAGCATACCCCAAAGCCACAACATCCAGCGCCTGCCCCATGGCCACAAATCCCGGATCCTCGCCCACAACCACGAACTCGGGAGGATCATACCCTCAGTGGGCTGGAGTTTTTGGGTCTTGTGACGGCGTAAAAACCTGGCCAAGTGGCGCTAACTCAGTGAGAAGCTGAGGCAGCCGGAAACATCTCGGAGGTCGATGTGGAGCAGCAGCTACTTGGCGCATCGGCAGGTGGCGACAGTCTCCCCGATGTCCCTCTCCCTGATGTCCCTCTCCCTGATGTCCTTCTCCATGTGGCGCGGCTGGATGGCTCGGTAGGGGAGAGGTGAACCAGTCCTTGCATTGCGTTCGTGTTAGGGACGGGTTCTTGCCTTGTGAGTTTCCTTGGCTGTAATCTATTCATCTCAGGCACTGATTAAGGCACGTGTGGAGGTGTTTTGTTCGTTTGGGTTAGGGTTGTGGGCTTGTGCGTTTCCTTTGTTCCAATCTATTTATCTCAGGCATTGACAATTAAACGCGTCGCGAAGGTTTTGGTTTGAGAAGGGTTGATTTTTATATATTGTTAGTATTATGGGACATCGCGTATGCAGTGCTTTTGCAACTCCTGGGGTGATGGTGTTGAGGCTCAATAAATGTCTCAAGTATTGTAAGCTAATACCCACACCAGACTGCTCGGGCCCAGCACCAACTTTCGTCTCTTTCTACGGTGAATATTCCACTTCTCGCGTGTCGTTGATAATGCCGGACAGCACCACTTTCCATTGCCACTAATTTTCATGCCGAAAGTAGTTCACCTCAGGCAGCTGGTGACTTAAACATACCAAATTACACCATCCTGAAAACCTTCAAGTTGCAAGCCAGAAGCATCTGACTATTCGCAGCGCGCCCCGATGCGGTGAACCCGCTCAGCATCGTGAATTCCATGGCTACACAGATTCAGTCGAAGACTTACACCCTGATCCCTCGCTTGAACACCTTGAACACATCGCAGACTCGGAGTCTCAACCACCGCCGCCTCCTCTGCCATGGACGGAAACTTATCCCGGCGCCGGTGCTCCACTGAGCGATTATATTGCGGATCAATGGCAACGCGACACTCAGGGTTTCCTTCAGACGAACCTACAAAACAATCCCTACTATCCGTTTGCGACGTGTGAAGAGACCAAATATGTCCAGTGTGGGGTCAAGAAGAAGGGCATGAAGATGTATTATGACAACGTGCTGAAGGAAGAAAACACCACTCTGCCTTTCGCAAGCTTCAAAGATGGGGATGTTGTCCAGAAGCTCGTGGCTAGCATGCCAGATGATCTGGTTCTCGGGGAGTGGGAACTACCCACCCTCGAGTATATGAGATGGAATGTCAATCACCAACGCCCTATCAAATACTGCAGTCGAGATATCATCAACAGCATGAGATGGGAGATGCGGCGGCCAGCATACGCCAAGCATCATATGTACGCCCCTCAGCGTTGCTTTAACAGCGATATGCCCCTGAAACGCCTCTATACCAAAATGCACACTGCGGACTGGTGGTGGGAACCCCAGGTTTGGAGAGATGCCCGAGGATTATGATGTGCTAACCGCCGTTTAGTCAATGCTCACTGTGGGGGATATACTGGTTCCCTTGCTCTTCCTGTCCGATGGAATGCATCTCTCAAATTTTGCAGGCGACAAGAAAGAGTGGACTGTATACATGACAATTGGCAATCTATCTTCGAAGCTCCGCAAGATGCCCTCAACAAACAGCGTCGTAAAGGTCGCTCTGCTGCCGATTGCGATCAAGAACCGCAATATTCCTCAGAAACGGCTGGATGAGCGGTGGCATACTTACCGAGAGGTGCTTAACAAGGTACTCCGGCGGGTACTTCAGCCTTTCGCCTTTAGACACAATCCCAGTGCCGAGAGAGGGTAATACAACGTTCTCTGTGCAGATGTCAACATTTGGTGTTGCAAACTGGTTTTAGCACCATGGCTTGCAGATTGCCATGAGTATGGCAACCTATATCATATCGAGCGCCATGTCTGTTTTTGGTGTCAGTGTCCAAAGAACGAACTTGGAGAATATGTCCCTTCTGACAAGCAACACCCCCGGCTGGATCACAACCTAGATCGAACACTCAGCGATGCCAACACCAAGGTAGCCGATGCTGAATGCTCATTGGACCATGTTCACTGAGCATTCAACGTGTTTCGTCATATTCCCTGTATTGTGAGCGACCTCACCAAGCCCTACCTGCTTCATAAAATGCTGTTCAGCATGATTGATCAGCTCCAGAAGTTGATTTTCGACATCATGAAAACACAAGAATGGCTTGACATGTACAATGCAATATCGTTATCCGTGCCTGCTTACCACAACCTCACACCAAAAAGTAAGTCATACGAAATAGTTTCTCAATGGAATGGGAAGGAGATGAAGGAAATGAGCCAGTACATGGTAGGAGTTGTAACCCAGTCTCTACGAGGAGTAATCCCCGCTCAGCGTCCCATATTCGATCGCGCAATTGAGTGCACGCGGCCAATGTTAGAATTCGATATGTATGCTCGATATAAATCTCACGATGATGCGACATTGAGCTGCATGTAAGACGCCTTGTGTCATTTTCACACACTCAGAGATATTTTCTTACTCGGGCGAGCCGGCCAAAATGCGAAGGCAAAAGCCAATGCCCAAAGAACGGACCTTGTGGAGAAGTGCATGGTAGACGAGGAAACAAATGCTGAAAGCTGGACTCAGTCCAAGAAGCGGCGTGAAATGAACCCCTGGCGGGATTATATCAGCCACGAGATAGATGTTTCTTCGGAGTTGGATGCCGACTTCAACATTCCAAAGATCCACTTGATGTCTCACGGCGTCGAACATATTCCTCAATACGGAGCCTAACAACAGTATCCAGCCGAGCGACATGCACATGGACATCAAACGAATCTCAAGGACGGTTGGAACGCCTCCAATCACAATCTCAACTACCTGGCACGAGTGAATATCTTTCAGTGTGGCATTCTCTGTTTCGAAATCAGAGTGCTCAATCTTCAAGCCCTCACTCAGCGTAGGGAGAACAGCGCTGCCACCTGCAAAATCAACCCTTCCGGCACTGATCTGGCTGCCCTCCCTAAGCTGCCAGTCATATGCGAAGCATGAATTCATGGGACCGCAAATCCGCCATGATGGAAATCGTCCTGACGCCGCGATCAAAGACTTCGGAGCATTACTCGACAAAACGCAAGATGCAACGCACCGCGTGACCATATACAACGGCACCCGGGAGTTACTCAAGCATAAGAGTCGCAACAAGACGTATATATCGGATTAATAACTGGCAGTAATGGAGCTCCGTTTTTACCACGTTATTAACATTCAAGTTGAAGCTTTAGATGGTGGACGCATAGCTTAGATGTGTTGATGCACAGGAAGGCCGAGCTGGTGTGGAAGGGACCGACGGAATGACTGGGTGTGGGTATAGCAACGCCCAGGGAGAACGTATGGTGTGCTGAATGGTCGTCTCCAGTGGCAACTGCAACGAGTATTCAAAATCCAGCTCCTGAATGAGAATGGAACTTTTGTGGAGTACTGGTTAGCTCTGGCGCTCACCACAATTCCTGAAAACTCAAGTAAGTTGGATCTGGTCTCGAAATTTGTACAAGTGAGAACAGCATCGATAGCAGTTGCTTTGCAATGTTTCAGCGTGGGGAACATCGTCAGCTGTGCTCAAGTATTTCGAGAGATACCTACTGGTAGTACGATAGGAGACGGACGGAACGAGCAATGGATTGTCAATAGCCACATCGATCTGGTGACTTGGAATCATGTGTAAAATCAGTAAAGAGAGAATTCCATTCTGCGCGTCGGTAGATGGAACGCGAGGAGAGGTTTTCGTACCGTCACCCATCGCTTTGCAATCCCAATGCAAGTGTGTGCCAAATGAACCCCTTCCAACGTATGGTCATAGTTGGCCTTCAAAGCAAGAATGTGTGTTTACAATAGGAGACCGACAGAGCGGGAAGAAATGGTGAAACTGATATGAGATGGCGATATGCAACGCGACGCATGCTATTGACGCCGGGCACGGAGCATGCTGCCACCAGGATGTCTTTGACCGCTCTGACGGACCGCCACCACTCTGATGGAGCCGTTCCGGCTGGACGGAATAATTTTTTGCCAATGATAGAGGATCATAAATAAACAAGTAACTGATAATGGACCCCATATGTGGCTAGATTTTGTACAGTGGTTGCCTGTCAAATGCTGTAAAGTTGATACATGAACATGATGTGAAATGATATTTGGCCGAAATGACATGCCCTCCAGGCAAAGTTATTACCCAGCTCATAATCAGAACAGCGAAGGTAATCCCTGCTTGCCATGTTAAGGCTAGATGTGCACAACTGCTAATCATTATACCTAGACTTTGGAAGGTTCTGACGTTGGTGCAAGAGAGAAGGGAGAGGAGGATGGTGGGGAAGAGAATGATACTTGAATTAATGTAAGTTCTGATTGAAAGAGTAGAATTGATTGAAAAGCATCCATATATATTTGTTCCAATGGTTGCTTCTCTGTAAAATACATAACATAGCTATGAGTTTCAGGAGCACCAGCTGATCAGCCCATTAGCCCAGCCCTCATCCAAGCAACTGGAAGAGATCATTGAGGACGAAAAGAACAGAACATAAGTGCCAGTGATGTTCAGGTGCAAGTGGAGGATGGTGAGGTGGTCCTCGACCCAGGACATACCAACTCAGTATTGAATACAGTTCTCAGTACAATTAACAACAAATTTGAATACAACTGTCTTGATGAGGCTGTCAGGCTGCTGAATGCTGATCCTCTTCGTCAATCTACAGATGACCAGGTTCCAGGCTTTAACTATTCAATTCAAGGGGTGCCCAGAACATAGTTTCTGCCGCACCATGTTTGGGCCATCTGGTTCATCATGAGAAGCTGGATTTGGGATACTTATATGCCAGGAGCACTGGTGGATGAAATGGGTCATGGAAAGACTTTCACCTCAATTGCAGCGGCAATGCTTTCCAAATTGGTCACGGAGAATGTTGTAACAGCGTTGCCACTCTGCACATTATGGGGGAATACCCATGAGGAGTCGGTAATTATGGCACAAAACGCCTTTTGAGGCATTGTAGGTAAATAAGGAGAGTGGTATCCTCTCCAGAAATTCAATTCTATGCACCGCCAGCTTTTGGAAATCCAGACAACAGAAATTCACTGGTATCCAGCTCTTGCATCAGCTAATGAACCATGCTTGGGGGTTACCATGCCCATAGTGACAGGTACCATCAAGACTGTCATCAATGAGATGACACATGGAAATGAATTCAAACTGGTCAACTGGTGGCATACCAAGAATGCAAATCTCTCCCAGGAGGGACTGAATACCAGTATTGACAAGCTGGAAATCCGATGGAATATCCACCTTGCGTTTAACGATACCTGAACATCAAGAGCGAAACCATCCAGTAACAGGCAACTCTCCTACTGTGTATGGAGTTTTGGCATTTTTGATGAGTCCCATCAGTACAAGACTAGAAATAGTGTGGGCTGGCAAATTGCGATGAATGTGAAAATTGGATTTAAACCTCATGTCACAGCTGCACCGGGATTCCATACACTATATGACTGGTGCTACCAAACAATGTGGGTGTTTTCAGGTGTACCTGGTAATACAGAGGATGAGATCGGGATGGAAATGGATGGTGCAGACGCAATGTATTGCACAGTGAAGAGTATAATGCATCCTATCCGAACAGAAGATGAACAAGCTAATCAGGATCCTGTGCACAGGATGATACAGATTGCAAAGCCTTGGACCATCAGGAGGTGTTCAGAATTGAGACTAGCCAATAGAACACCACTGGTGCGGATACCAATGGAGAATGCAAACCTCATTGATCTCGAGTGAACTGCGGACGAACAACCAACACTGAAGGCACTGGCTGAGAGGTTCCCTTGATGTGGTGCTTCAGGAGTCTGGATGGTGCATTGATGGCCGCTTGCATGTTGTTGGTTAGTGTTGGCAGAGATGGAGGATCGCAACAATGTATCAGGACAATAGTACCACCAATGGGCAGTTGATACTTGGGTGGATTCCCTCATTACATGACGGCTCTGCGAGACATTTCTGCCAATGCTTGTCCACAAACATGTGGAGTATCCCGAACCTGACACGGACAACGCATTTAGAGAGGCGCTCCTTCTATTATACACGAGACCCAAACATGCTCTCTCCCGTGCACCTCCTCCACAAAAAGATGTTCAGTTTTATCCTCCTCCTGGCCAACTTCGTCATTTGAAGTGGTGGCTAATGGAGTGTTTTGTGGATCATGTGGATATTTTCCACATGTCTGCAGTAACGGGCAATGATGAACGTACAGAAATGCAGCACAGAACCGAAAGTTCAAACAATCCCTCCGTATTAGTAACGTCACACAATCTAGGTGGGACCAGCCTAAATCCTACTGCAACATACCATGCTGTAATAACTCCGATGTCCTGGTTACTGAACCAGAAGTGGCAACCATTCGCAAGAGTTGCCTGGTTGGCACAAAATAGAGTAACACATACATGGTTATCACATACGGGCCCTGGTGGCTATGATAACAGCACAAGGGATGTTTATCAACTCTCTGGAGTACCCAAGATGACAGTCCTGCATGGCTTGATGAGTTGACCGAACATCATGACGCCGATGATTTACTGTATGCTGAAGTCATGTGTGCAGTATATGATGCAGCTGATTGGGAATGACAACACTTTTCAGTCAGATGCACTATCATCTTAGATTGTTAAAAACGCTTCATCATGGTATGCCTCTTTAGATATTCAACCCATGTAATGTTCGCAACAGATACAAATAGTCAAATGGTCATTTGTAAGGAACACTATAGTGCATAAATGAATCCCGTTTTTCTGTCGGTTTAAACCAAATCAATGTTCCGAAGTTGGAGTTATGGTATCTTTAATCAGTAATTGCTCGAGTGGGAATTAAGCAGTATTCTTGATTGTTATTATTATTGACTAATAGGAGATCATGTCTATTGATAAGCTAAATTACATGTTCCCAGGATGGCCAATCTCATGATAAATGGCCTCAGTCGAATGTTGGGAATGATGCAACAAAGCGCTTCGAATCATTCTTCAGTAGTTATTTTGAGGAGTACCGGGAACCTCTGGCGCCGTTACACAATTCGAAGTCAAAACAATGCCCAGTACACACTTCAACATCTTTCAGGCGCACCAGAAAATCCTGGCCATATGGCATCAGTCACATTTAGATAGATAGTGCACTGCAGATTTGGCAATCCAATTTGGTAATCAAGTAAGTTATGGCTATATTGAGACAACCCTTCCAACAAAAACTGCCCTTTTCATCGGCACCCCATACCTGTACAGTCCTTAATTTTTGGGAAAATGCTCTCAAGAAAGAAGAAAGTAAGTTTATAATGCTCCCAGGCCACCACTCCAGAGTTGTCGTTGCATCGCAAAATATTTGCAGGTGGGGAGTTGGTTGCAATGCCCAAACAGGCCGGGAATGCCAAAGTTACGATCGAGGGGATAATTCGATTCAAAACATATGCTGTGAAGGCTGCAGTGCACCTGAAATTGAGTGACATGGGAATGTATGCCGTGGCTTTGACCAGAATCAGCCAGTCGGTGTCTCATATTCTGACACAGCTATTGAAAATCTGCTCTCCAAACACTCGAAAATGTCACTGCACAGCCTAGATGGACAACTCTGCCCATGACACCCCAAAATATCCTTCAAGCTTAGTGCTAAGGACATGCTCTGAAGTCCCAATTTCATTGCACAGAAGGAATCCCATCTGCAATGTGTCCAAGAGTTGAGGCTCAGAGGGGGGATACTAATACCCATTGCATAGCTCTCATAGTGAACAAGGTTAAAACCCACTTTTTCACACATCAGAGAGGGTATATCTTTACCCCTCAGCCAGAGCTGGAGTCATGGGCAATTTTCAGTATACCTTGAGAAGGGAAAGTAGCTGGGATGGTGGCTTTGCCAGCAGGAAAGCCCAGCCAGAAATACCAAATCTCCAGCCAAACTTTGCTAAGTATGTTCAAAATGCAAGTAACTGTGGTGTCTCAATAATGAAATGCATCGTTTTGTGGAATTCAATCACCTGTAAAGAAGAAAGGTGGGTGGTGGTGCATAGACATGGGGTGGGTTGCCAGTTCAGAGAGCAAATTTTGGTGGGGCAGTAAGACTTACAAAGTCACATCACATATAGTTTACAATTCACTTTGACAGAAAGCTTTAATTTGCTGCTAAAGAAGACTTGATAAAAAGGATGGCGTCTGATGACCATTTTTGGACGTGTGGTGAGGTGGTTGCGTGGGTGGCGCGTATGGTCCGCGAACCGTTACGATCCAAGCGTTAACAGATCCAGCCCCGGTGATTTGCCAATCCCATTTGGCAAGAAGACTGTCCAGGAAGTTTTGAGAGTAGTTGTATCTGGATTTGAGACATGACTTACTGATGCGTGGCAATCACACATCGATTGCTGGGATATGCTCATAGTTCAGGTGCATCGGAGAGTCCCAGGCACAAATCGTCATCACTGTCACTGCATCATTGCCAACCGTGGTCCGCTCTCAATACCGGCTGTACGATAATCGAGTTTGTGTATCCGATAATGTGATATGGCCTCCCTTGTTTGTGGCAAAGCTGCTGGTTATGCCGGAATATCACAATCGTACGGACACACCGCAGATTGGTAACGCAGAGCGGCAGAGACTGAGTCCCAGCTCAGGTCTTGATGACGAAGCTGCTCTCTTCGCTGCTGGGTATGTCCTGGCGTATGATCGAACTTCAGGCGCAACTGAGATCTGCAATCCAGTCCAGAATGACGTTCTTGGATTTCTATGTGGTCAACTGTGGCAAGCTGCGACTCATTATGAATATCTGATTCCAGATTAGCCATGCCTCAACTGCAACAATAAGCCTCCCAAGCGCAAGTTCACTACTTCACAGTGCACTTTTTATTTTAGTTTGCATCATTCTCCTCAGGTTTTCTTCAGCTTTGAATCCGTGGACACTGTGCACACTGATAATCATCTTTCAACCCACTGCACATTGAGGTACAGCCGGCTCATCACGCTCAGCCTCTGGACATTACTCGATGTATCCGTTATCTGTCTGTGACGGCCACCACTGAGATCAATTAGGCTGGTAGCTCCAGGGTAACTGTCTATTAGAGGAAGGTAGCCCTTCACAACTAACCCAAACATGCATTGACCTGGCCACATATCTACCTCACTTAACACAATATTGCCTAGAAGTATGTATGGACCTCTGCTTCCATATCCAAAAATAGTTTCGTCATTATTGCATTGTCTCAAAAGTGCTGCCACTGGAGAGTGAGAATCCCAAAAGACGGATTCTGTTCATTGACTCTACAAGATGGCTGTGAACTTCCGCTGACCAATGTACAGCGCCTAGTCAAAGACTCCTATGTTCTGAATGCTTGGAATTGAGACTGAACTCAATTCAGACTAAACGTATCTTTGGGCCGGTGAAATGTGTCTGTGAAAATGGTTTATATATACTGATTTCCACCAAGAGAGAAATTCGAAAGGAGCAATTCTTGAAAGCTCAAGTGGTTCAAAGACATCTTCGAAGCTTGCAATTATCTTTCAGAGTAAGCGCAGCATGCAATCTGCAGTAAATGAATCTTATTGTAACCATTAAATCTTCAGTTGTTAGGGGTTCTCTCCTAGCAGTGAAGTGGTACTAGTTACTACCCGGTATCGCCCTTTAGCGTGGGCTTGCTGGTCACATCTGGATTGGGCAAGCTTGTAGCTTGGCAGAGTTATTGAAAGAAAGTGCTGCGGCAGCTGATTCTATGATGCAACAACGCCGCTTGATCGAAGGGACCAAGGTCCTGCCGAGCGGATTGTTTCCACCCAGATTTATTCTTCGATACTAAGCGGTTGCACAGTATGTGCACGGCAGTCTTGCTAGTAAGGGGATCTCGGGTTCCCAAGCCTCTTGGGTGTGGCGCACATCCACGTTGATGATGAAACCGGTAATGCGTAGAACCAAAGGAAATATGGCTGAGGGAATACAGCGTTGGCTTTAGCCAAAAGTAAACATCCGGCATTGAGTTGACGAGCTGGTTCTGCAATGCTAAATCAAGAAGTTGATTAGCGCGCCCTCTATTCTACGTTGGCATAGCAGTGTATATTAAACACGTAAGACTATGAGTTATTAAACATCGGGATGACGTTATAACATAGACCTGTCGCTCATTGAGCAGGCCGTCCAACTACCGATCGTCGACTTTTGCAACATGTCAAAGTTAAAGTTATGGTCTGAATTTTGAGACGATATGATATCATGCATAAACACCATAAAAATAGGGACATGTGGCCGTCGTCAGTGCAGCGTGGGCACTGGGCCGTACGATACTAGATATGAGGCTATCATTCGGAGATTAAATCATAGTCCCAGTTAGAGTAACTAGGCTAAGGGACTATAAAGACATCACATTGTTCCGGCAATGAAGAAGACGCTTGTATAGTTAGAGAGAAAACAATACCTACCAGCGGAGAAATATTCTTATCTATTATTGCGTTTTTATGATACCTATACCTATTATTCTATATCTCGAATCTATTAGCTTTCTGTAGTGGCAGCCCTGCACCCCCTTGAGGACATGACCTTTGGAATGACAATTACGTTTGAGAACGCTAACGACAGTATTGTCTACGCCCTCGAGAAAGATATATCCTACGCTGGAAGGACGGAACAGATTTTTGTGGCTCAGTGTGTGCGGTGACTAGCATCAGTTATTGGTCTTGGGCAAGGATCATTCACTGTCATCGACCATCTACAGTCCCGAGTGGAGATAATGGTTACTCCTCCGATCTTAATCGATAGGGCAAATCTCACTCCCAAGAGGGAATGTGAGGACCCACAGGATAAGGTGCTTAAGGAGTGTAAAGGCTTTTTACAGGACTCCAGGAGGCTGCGTGATCTTGCGGCATTAAAGGCTTCTGACAAAACAAAGTTGGAACGAATTAATCGATTAACATCCACTAGGCATTGCCTTAGGAGCGGGGAAAAACAGAAAGTTATCCAGTGGGTTGACTTCACGAAGGGAATCAATGAAACAGAGATTCAGAAATGGAAAGAAGCATGAGAGTCTTTACACTGTGCTTGGCCTTCCGATAGGAAAGGAACCCATAGGGTAAAGGATTGTATCAGACCAATTAAGGTAGATTCCGGAACTGCCAGTTATCCTAAATCTAAGATGTATCGGCATCGCAAATCCTTAGAGGAAGCCACTGGAAGCAGGCAAAGTCCAGAGAGGATGTATGCACGGGACAGGATCTACGGCCGTGGACCTGCGTATTTACTTGCCTAGGATGTATAGTTAGTTAGGGTATACCCCCCAGTATCATCAGTGCACCACAATACCCCAGAACTGGATTCTTGCATGCAGTAAGCATTCCTCTGCCCACTGTGCGATGACATCTCACTATGCATTCGTACTCATGGTATCATATTGCTTTCAACCTCAACATTCATTCAAGTCTATATTGAATATGAGATTGAACGGTGTGCAACTTACTAGATATTAGGTGGAAATCTGAATGTGTGAAAGGTTCTATAACTCATTTAATAGCAATCTTGGCATCGATGAGTGCTGGGATCCGTATGATAACCCCTGAATCATGCATTGTACTTTACTATATTTTCTCTGTGCCTGTATCTCCTTAGTATATCAATTTCTCTCTCGCTTCCTTTGACTTCACCATTGTTGTGAAGGATGTTGTTCAGATATCGCCCTGATGAAGACATGAAAGGGATGTTATGCTGTAACAGCCGCACGTGACACAGGGCCGGGTAATGGCCATTCTACATCGCCGGATCGCCATGAGCCTCAGATCTCTAGCGATAATCTTACCTATACAGCTACATCTACGATCAATCCCATCCACGTTTGCAACCGTATCTTATAATTACCATACCTATGCGTATGAGGCCGAACGAAGGCGTATGTGCCCTTACACAATTATCGCTTTTGCAGGAAACGGATAAGTTTCGCTCACTGTATTTCGCGAGTTTATCCCTTTCCCGACGCGCCACATCAGGGTGTCAACAATTGCGACTACTGCCTTCCAAACGAGATATCGAAGCATGACTACTGCGAGCACGGATCATGATCGTTACAATATTCAATTGAGCCCCATTATGGCAGTGGAGAAGAGTTTAGAGACCAATTGGCGCACAAGGCGCGTTACCAGCAATGAATACAATCATCACGAGTACAGGACACCACTATTCGATCCTGCCTACGAGAGAAATCGAATACAATATACATCCTTGAGTTCGAACACCATTCCCACGAGTCAATTGAGTGCGATCATCAGCCGGAGAACCTACAATCCATGGTTCGATCTTACTCCTGAATCGGCAATACTGGGAACCAAAGGCGAAATCAAGAGACAAATCACGAGTCAGCATAGTTACGACTTCATGCCTTCTAATTGAGTGAAGTGCATCAACTTCAATTGGCTTGTACATGTACAGCTCTAGCAACCTCAAAGAAGTCCACCAGCGCAGGCATTCGACGGCCACTTACACCTACGGACGAAGATCAGCCTACGAAAGAAGCACTGTTATCGCTACGGACGTCTGCACAAGTGAAGTGCATTTGTAGCGATTTACCCCACGACGGAAGCACCACCTCGCCTGGACAGAAATTACTACGGAAAATCATTCCCCAGTGGAAGTGTACTTACGGTCGAGACATACTATATCAATGCTTTTCGACTGCAATTACAGTAATGGCAACTTTCGATGAAACACAACCGGACCGGATTGCGATGAAATCGAGCGTAACTTTGGAGCCTTCCCCAGCATGTCAAGTCAATATCTATATGGGTACAGTACTCGAGCGCAACCCACCTACAGAGGAGGAGCAGTCTACCAATTAAGCCCTCTTACCGCCGCAAACGTCTGCACAAGCAAAGTGCACATTCGGAGAAGACACCCCACGATGCAAGGCTTTCCGTCAATTGAAGCGACCTCATAGTGGCTCTACATTGCGCAGCGTGAGATGCATTTACGAGTACAATTGTTATGGACAATTGAAGTCCACCTACCTACTGTATCTCACAGAGTTCATGAACTCTATGTTCCAGACTTACCGGAGTGAGCCAATGCATTCGAGCTCTTGTCGATTGCGGCGGTACCAGCATCTCTATGACGCCCAGACTGCTTCAGCGACTTGTACAGCCATCAGAACCGGCAATCATCGCCAATTGCGGTCTTGAAAACCGGGTATGATGTCGGCATAAGATTGTCGGAAAACGACAATCTCGTCGTTTTTTACTTGTTTTAATGATCCTGTATTCACTCTAATTAGAGTATGACAGGCTATGAGCCTGTTCATGGTGCCCAGAGTGTTTCGGCGACTTGAACTCCCATCAGAACCGATGTAGTGGAAATCCCGGATCAGGAGATCGCACTGCAGCTTCCGTAGGAAGCTACGAAAATGGAGGTTTCGTTTCGAGGAGCGTAGGGAAGGAGTAGCCGCAGCGAGATAGTTGATTGGCTAGAACTAAGAAACAAAAGAGAGAAGAAGGAAAGAGATGAGATGATGATTGGTGAGGTCTGTCTGGATCGTCGTCGTCTCGGATGCCGTCCAGCGAAGGTTTTTCAACCTTGTCGATGGCGTGATGCAGAGCCGCGATAACCCTAACCCAGTCACGTGCCCACTCAATTGCGTGGCTCTGTAGTGGTGGGAGCCGTTTTCCCACCACACCGACACACATTACCACTGCAGGTCTTGTTAGCCGGGTATGATGTCGGCATAAGATTGTCGGAAACGACATTCTGGTGTCTGTATATTGAATATTCGGTGCCGGTTGATGCACCGGATGTCCTCGTTGTGCCTGTGACGGCGTATGATGTCGTACTTGGCCTTCCTTGGTACTAATCTAGGAATCCTGAAATTGACTGGTCTAAAGGCCAGTTGCAAGGTTGCGGACCCCGGTTGGGAATTCCGGAACTGAGCAGACTATCACTTCGCTACCCCAGGGAGATAGAAGTGTGGTAGACGGTGCTTGTGAACCATCTCCAGCTGTATATATTCAGTTCTTGGTGGCCATCGCATTCGATGACCTACTTGCCATAGAGGTTGTCGAAGCTCTTGCCATACGATATGACGAGGGCACCGGTCTGCTGGGAGCATCAACAATGTCGGAAGGCGTCGCCGCTGGAAAACCAGGTGGGATGAGCCCCAGTTGACGCTGAATGGGAGAGCAGGGAGCAGAGGCGGTAGTTGCGGAAGACTTGGGTCCGCAGGGGGACCCTGAATGACTGCTACCTGCTCGCCGAGACACGAAGGGAGTAAATGGTCAACAGGGCCAGGCCCTATTGTGGTGAACCGTTCCGACCCAGGCTCCTTGTTAGGGGTTCTCTCCTGATAGTGTAGTAGTACTTAGTTACTACGTGGTATGTCCTTTAGCGGGGTTATACTAGGCACGTCTCGATTGGATAAGCGCCCGAGCTTAGCAGAGTCATTGAAAGCATAGTGCTGCGGCAGCTGATTTGACGATGCAACAACGCCGCCAGATCGAAGGGGCTGTGGCCCTGCCGAGCGGATTGTTCCAACCAGATTCATTCTCAGATACTATGCGGTTGCACGGAAGTGCACGGCAGTCGTACTAGTAAAGGGCTCTCCGGTGTCCAAGTCCATTGGATGCGGGGCACGTCCGGGTTATGTGAAGACCTAAGTACATATGACTGAGGGAACATGGCGTTGGCATAAGCCAAAAGCGGACATCCGGCATTGAGTTGAGGAGCAGGTTCTGCAATGATAATCAGACGAAATTGATTACGCGCATGAAGTTGTACGTTGGCATAGCATTGGATATTGAACCAACATAAGACTATGAGTGATTAATCTCTCAGGAGATTAAATTGCCTAATAGACGCGTCACTGGGTGTGTGCGTTCCAACTACCGATCAAGACGTTTGCAAGATGTCAAAGTCGAAGTTATGGTCTGATTTATGAGCCGATATGATACCATGCATGAACACGATAACCTAAGGGACGCGTGGCCATCGTTAGTCGGGCGCGGGCATCGGTCCGTAAGACGCTAGATACGTGGCTATCATTTGAGGGATTAAATCATAGTTCCAGTTGGAGTAAGCCAAGGGACTATAAAGAGATCACATTGTTCCGGCAATGAGGAAGACAGCTCGAACGAGGAAGAAAAAACGATACCTACCAGCTGAGAAATATCCTTATTTATTATTGCGTTTTTATGATACCTATACCAATCATGATTCTTAGAATCTATTAGCTTTGTGTAGCGGCAGCCCCGCACCTTTATTAAGCGTTATCTTACGAATGACATTATCCTTCGACGACGACAACGACATTATCGTTTACGCTCTTGAGAAAATCATCTCATACGCCAGGAGAACTCAGCATATCTTTGTGGCACAGTGTGTGTGGTGGCTAGCGGCTATTATTGGACTTGAACAAGGATTGATCATCCATATTGATAACCTTGATTGACGGAAGAATATTATCGAAGTTGAGCGACAGCCCGAGGTGCGAGAATCATCCAGTATAACCCGGAACCTCCAGGAAGAAGAAGGGGATCAACAGGATATGGTACTTCGAGAGAGCAAAGATTCCCTGCGGAAGTCACGCAGACTACGCGACCTTGCAACTGTTAAGTCTACTAGGGAAACCAAGGCTGGCCGAATAAATCCTCTGGATTCAACCAAGCGACGTTTAAGGTCATCTGGAAAGGGACGTAAAAAGTCTGGGCACAAAGAAAAGGAAAAGAGCTATCCCAAGACTGAAGGCATAGCGTTTAACGAGATAGATAGAAGGAAGTCAGCCGGCGAGTGTCTGCGTTGTGCCTGGCCATCGGACAGGAAAGGGACTCATTGGGTCAAGGATTGCATCCGTCCCGTTAAGCGAGATAAGGGAACTGCCAGTTATCCGAAGGCGAACATTCGATATCAGCAAGAACCTTCTGAGGGTAGTTCCAGTAATAGCGAGGACTCCCATACGGACACAGAAATAGATTGAATAAGGAATAGGATCTACGGCCGTGGACCTGAGTACTTCGTATCAGCGGATACTTGATTAAGTTACTTAGGGTATACACCCCCGTAACACTCCTTGATTTTCCCTTCCACCTCTTCCATTCTTTCTTTCATCAATATGGCTAAGACGGATGAAGCAGATTCAGAGCTGTACGAATCCGTGCAGGTCTGCAGTTGGGAGATCATCCCCACAAACGAATGACAATTCACCGCGGTGAAGCGCACTTAGAAGCGCCGAATACTTATATATAATTGGAAGCGCGGAGCTATTGTTGATACTATCGGAACTGGACTTACGAGCGCCAATATGCGTACCCCGGAGATGCTCGGAGATGGATGACAATCAGTCTTTTTGACTATTGCGATATACACGAGGTTATGCGGGATTTAGAGACTGATCCATGCCGAACGAGTGCAAATCCGGATACTAAAGCAATTCCGAGTGAGATACCGAATGATTGTGATATGACCACCGAATTCGTCCCGAACGAGATTGAATCAGACCACCGAAAGTACTGAATAGCCCGCCGAATGGCATCACGAGAGACAGCTATAATACCTACCATGAGATGATCACCGAGATCTCACAGCGACAGATATCACTGCTGAACGACTGCACATGGAGATCAAGAGGATTACCGGGAGCCTACCGTACCAAGCCACTGACCGAGACACTTACCGAATGGTGTACCGAAGAATCAAAACTATCGCAGAATGTGATACCAAACTGAATGCCAATGCTCCTTACCGGAGGCCCCAAATGACTACCGAGAACCAAACGGATATTCTACCGAAGCTGCCTACCGAGATGGCCACAGAGAAGCCAAACAAGAACTCACCAACGCTATCATCCAAATGACTTTCATCGAGAAGCGGTCAACCGATACCCTACTGAATGCCAAATCAAGATATGGTGAGATCTGCAAATGCAATGTACAAAGCGGCTTTCCCAGAGCAGAAGCACTCATGTTGCATGGTGAGTATAGCCTACCGCGATGTTAAGGTGTTAGATATTGATAAATGATATACCACCAACGCCCAACACAATTGGCGTCAATTCTGCCATCCCCAAGTGGTCAGAACGAGTGGTATATGGGAATCACAGTTACGATGCAAGGAGCGGAAGCTCACATCGTTGTCCAAAGTTAAGGCAAGATCCATCTGATGATCGACTATTTCACCGACGTAACCCTGGCCAATTCCAAGAATGGTCTATGCCGAGACTCAACTTTACGAAACCAAAGCTGAACCAAATTACGTATCAAAGCACAAATGAATTCCAATTTCAATTTCATTACAATCCTGAATCACCATTACACTTCCACCGAGCCACGATGGCAATCGACAATCAATATGACGCAGTAGTCGTCGACTGAGCAACAAATTTTCAAAAGAGGGAGATTCCCATGTCTATACAATCAAGTTCTACTGACAAGTGGAAAGCCTACAGAGAGGCAGTTTGCCGAGACAGCTACCGAGCAATCTACATGGAAATCGACCGAGAAGTCTCACGAGAAGTTGACCAAGATTCTGCTGAGGTCACCTATCGGGAGTGCCCTATGAAGTCGACCGGATGGCCACCGAAGCGGACTTCGACAGATGATTGCCGAATCAGGATGAATCTAGGAGTCAATTCCCAGTACCGGTGACTACCGGCTGCAAGTTATACTCTACAGAGCATGCGGAATCACAGCACAGAGCTCACACAGCGCTAGCACGCTTGAACTTGGTAAGTATAACCATTGTAGGAAAGCTTACGTGTTAGATGTCAACGACGGAGATGTGACTTCACACAATGCAATTGACATATATGATCGATGATCACCGATGGATACGACAGATACCGGCAGTGGAAGCTCCCATCGATGCCGAATCATGAGCGGGCGCTCTACCACCCTGACGATTCCGACAATGACCTACGCCAAGTGATACAAACTACGGGAATGATAGTCAATAGACCGTGCGTCAGTATGTTGAAATATGGAGGTGGGATCACTTTTGGATGTTTCTTCATCAGCAAAAAACATTTCCGTCCGGGCGGAATGGCTGCGTCAGAGTGGACGCGCTCCGTCAGAGCCGTCACAGACACCCCGGTGGCGGATTACTCAGCGCCCGGCGTCAATACCACGCGTCGCGTTGCATATCGCCCTCCGATCGCCGTTTCGCCGTTTCTTCTCGCTTTGAAAATCTCTCCTCACGTTCCTTCTACATTAAGCTCGAGGAGCGTAGGAAGAAGGTGAGAAGATATGATACTACCCGGCCGTAAGGATCCACGTAATTGCGGGGATCCACGAAATCTCGGAAAGAGCGAGTGAGAACAAAAGTTGGGAAAGATAGAGTGTGTATTTTCGTTGTATGACAAGATGAGATGAAAATGAGATGCTGTCTATCTATCTACCCCGGGGTCTCCCGAATATATACTCTGCGTCGCTAATTCCACCTTCTTCCCCTGTATCTCCGTACACCCACCGTCGCACCTTAACGATATACTTGGAGGCCGTGATCGAGCTAGTTAGGAGATGCACTTGGAGGCCGAGATCGAGTGAACTGAGAGATGCACTTGGAGGCCGTGATCGATCGAGTTTGGAGATGCACTGGGAGGCCGAGGTCCAGTGAACTCAGAGATGCACTTTGAGGCCGTGATCGAGCGAGTTTGGAGATGCAATTGGAGACCGATATTGAGTGAACTCAGAGATACACTCCGAGGCCGTGTTCGAGCGAGTTTGGAGATGCACTTGGAGGCTATGATCGAGCAAGATTGGAGGAGTACTTGGAGGCGGTCGATTTGGAGGGAGGCGAGACGGCAGCTGAGATTCTATTCATTGGTTAACATTGGCATGGAGAGATAGAGAGGGATGACTTAACTTGGTGTTCTTAGGTGATGGTAGAGTTGAGCACAAGAAAGAGAGAGATCAGAGGAGATGGGGGAAATCATCATGAGAAACAGGGACTTGAGAGAATTTCGTGTGCCAGTCAATTGACCATCCCCGATATGGCAGGTACGAGTCCCGATCCGGCGGGTAATATCACTGACACGGGGGCTTCTAATCTCAATCTGTCAAGTCGTACTCCTGATTTCTCATAGGTGCTTGTATTCTCCATATCATTCTCATCTTCATCCTTATCTCCCTCTTTCTTGTCCACAATTCTACCATCATTGCAAGAACACAAAGTTAAGTCATCCCTCACTATCTCTCCATGCCATAATCATGAGTTAACACTGAGTACAGCATTCACCTAAGATTGTCCGTCGTCCCTTCATTCTCACGATTTCGAGTTGACCCCTGAATGTAGTGTCAACTTCCGGCGTACCTCCTTACCGATCCACCGCCACCAGCCTGTTCTCCATATGAGCTTCAAAGGTAAAGTCAGCTCGTGACATTCCCCCAGTTTCGAGTTAACTAACCGATGAATAGAGTCTCAGCACCTGGTGCGCCTCCCACCGACCGCCTCCACATCGACCACCTCCAAGTACTCCTCCAATCTCGCTCGATCATAGCCTGCTGAAAGTGCAATCCCTAACTCGCTCGATCACGGCCTCCCAGTGCATCACTAAACTCAATCAATCACGGCCTCCATGTGCAGCTCTCCGTTCACTCGATCTTGCCCTCCAAGTGTATCACCATACTCGCCGTATTACGTCCTCCAAGTGCATTTCTCAGTTCACTCGATCTCGGGCTCTAAGTGCATCTCTCAGTGCACTTGATCGCGGCCTCCAAGTGCATCCCCAAACTCGCTTGATCACGGCCTCCAAGTGCAGCTCTCAGTTCACTCGATCTGGCCCTCCAAGTTCATCTTCAAACTCGCTCGATCACAGCCTCCAAGTGCAGCTCCCAGTTTACTCGATCTCGCCCTGCAAGTGCATCTCCAAACTGGCTCGATCACGGCCTCGCAGTGTATATCGGAGTTGTAGATTGGTAGCTATCTAGATACATGGATACACAGATGAGAATACAACCTGATTACATGAGTTATAAAAAGTGTCGCATGATTCTTAGTAGCGATGAGTTCCAGGTGCACCAGCAGCGTTCCCAAAGAAGTTGTTGTTTATCCCAGAATGCTCTACTGTGATTCGAGGTGTTCTCAGAAGCTCCCAGGTTTGTCGCCGGCGCACCCAGGTACTCTGCTATGAAACGCGACCCGTTGCCTGGGCGATGGGAAGCTTGTAATTCTCCGTCAGAGGGTACAAGGTTCCGTCAGCGCCGTCTGAGCCATCCGGAACACCCAGGTGTTTCAGACGGAAACTACGGTTGTTGCTGATGCTCCCCGCTGAGCAAGTTCAACCTTGCGGGGCCATCTTCAAATAGTCAGATTCCTCTGGCGTGGAAGTGGAAGGTGTCCAGGAGGGTTTAATTGGATACTTAAAGTCGGCAGCTGTCTAGGGTGAATATCTCTCCGCATTAAAATTCGGGAACACGGAACATAGTTATCTCAGGCATTGTCGACAACACGCCAGGATTGGAGTATTCAGCGTAGAATCGGGTGATCGTTGGGCTTGACTCTGACTCACCTCTTTTGTAACCTCGGGATACTTTCAGCTATCTTGTGATTGAACGTTATCCTTGGCACCATCACACGAAGGTTCCTTATATACTAGGAGTTGAAAACACGCTGCATGTGCGATGTCCCATAATAGTATAATTAAAATATACTCTGAGCAATTCAAAAACCTTACGATGTGTGTATAAATCAATGCCTGAAACAAAGAGAATACGACACAGGAAATGTTCAAGCCAAGAACCTGACAGTAACCCAAATGCAACAACCATCACCTCCTGAGCATTGCGAGGACTGGTTCTGTCATGGCCAACAGTGCCATCCAGGCAACCCTCGGGGAGTGGGACATTGGGGAGTCGGAAATTGGGGAGACTGTTGCCACCTGCTGATTTGCCAAGTAGCTGCTGATCCATATCCAGAGGCAAGGTATTTGTGACTGGCTCAGGTTCTTGCTGACTTGCCACCGCCGGGCGAGGTTGTTGTGGTGTCCCAAACCCCAAATACTTCAGTGGAGTGATAACATCAAGAACAACGCAAGTTTACGTCTGAAACACCCAGATATTCTGGTCGCCTCTAACGGCTCTAACGGAAGGTTGTACCAGCTGACGAAGAAATTGAAGCTTCCTGTCGCCCAGGTGACAGGTCACGTTGTGTACCTCCCTGTGTTGCTTTGCCCCTGGAAGGTGGTGATGTGTACGCACGATTAAAACAACAAGGGTATTAGACTCTTCGCAGCGGCAACAGTTATACTGTAGCGGTTTATGCAATACCTGTCAATGGTTATGGCATCCTCCGGCCAAGTGCGAAGTTTCACGTGACCACTTTTGCTTGATATGGGATGCTGCACATTCGCCATGTATGTTTCGCTTTGAGAGGTTGTCACTTGTTACAATACACTGAACGTTTCGGATACATCACTTGCCATGTCATTTGCTTCGGCAGTATTGTATTTTACAGGTATGAAATATACTGTTCAATCTTCAGACTCTCCAGTACTATGCCCTCATTCCTCCACCTTCAGAGTCAATACATCGTCGGCTTGCGGTGCTTCGTTCTCCTCGTCCACACAGTCGCCATCCTCGCCCTCATATCCATCGACATCACTGGATGCAAGGTCAAACCTCTCGAGTTCACTCAGGGCCCGCTCTCGGCGGCTGGTAGTGGGGATGGCATCTCTTTTGTCACCATCATCTGCAAAATTACAGGTGACCCCTGGCATTCTGAAGTGCAGTTCGTCATCCGTGCCATTGTGTATCATGATGATTTGGTCAGTACTTCAGATGTCAGGTTCCTCAAGCACCACTTCGGAGGTCACATAGTCAAGAAGAATACCATTCACAACCCACACAGCTTCCATGCTGAGCACCACAGTAGGCATTGGTTCCTCTGCCTGTTGGATCTGACTCTTGACTGTAGCAAGACTGTTGTTATGCATTTTCTGTTGTTTGCACTCTGGTAGTGTGTTCCAGGTATTCATCCTGAATGTATACATGTCTGCAAACCGAGGCAAGGTTAACAACTTGCTACCCATTACAGCACAGGAGGATACGATCTTACCATCATCATTGTTGCAGATGAAGTAGTTCGAGCGATCATGACTCTTAACTTTTAGTTTTGACTTGTAAACTTTTGGATGAACACCTTGTTTCTTTTGCCTGTCCAGCAAAGTATGGTGCGACACGGTGCAGCTTAACAGGATCAGTGGTGAGAGTATATAACTGTCCTTGTTGTCAATCATGGAATTATAAAGTCCATCAGCATACTAACAGCTGTTATTCGCCCAAGGATAAAATGTGACGTTGATAAACCGCGGGATTGCTTCCGGCAAGATGTACAGTGGACACTAGCCATTCGTTAACGGATCTTGACTGTCTGCATTGGATTTGTACCGCGTATACCACCTTTCGCAAACTCGGCTATTGGAAACAGATACCCATTGTCTGCCAGAAGCGAATCAATCGATTCCAAATGCTCTGCGGCGGATTCAAAGTGGTGGAGATCATAAACCTCTACAATGTTATCCCTTGCTAATTGAATAAAATGGGATTTAACCTTATCGACTTGTGCTTGAACCAGGTACAGGATTGAACATGTAATATACAATGTGGGCAGTTGATTTAGCATACCACTTTTAAGATCTCCTTTGTGCGTGGCTTGAATCCTATGTAGCAGATGTTGGTTTGCTGCATAGCAGTGTTCTAGTACGGCTCTATTATCTGCCAGTGTGAGTCTTCAGCTAATGCTTTCCCAATGCGTTGGGTTGCATAACTTATCATCTCCAAGCCGCTTGGTCTCCAAAAAGGCCATCAGTTCCAAACCTTGAGCTCGAGGTCTCCGCCTGTGGCTAATACAAGATGCGTCTTGCCTGAGTGTCCCAATCGACGGATACTGCCACTGCCGTAGTCCATGGATTGATGTGTAGACACCGCCTGCAGTGGAAATTGCCACTACATCTGCCTCTGATTCCATTTTGTAGCTCGGGTTCACAGTGGATTTGTAATGATGGCATGGGCTGCTGGATTAAGGATGAGGGTAGGCAGGTATTCAGGACCACTGACAGGAGTGTGAGGGCTAGCAATGCAGGAGGCAGGGCTGGATACAACACCACGCATTAAGTCTGTCTGTAAGGTTCCTCCGGGTGCAGGTGGGCAACAACTGTTTGTACCCAGCAAGGCGAATAGAGTATATATTTGCCATCAAGGTGTAGCGGACAGCGTGGAAGCCACCCGTTGAGTGATATCTGCAACGCGATAATTGCTCTGCGAACATATAGAGGTCGAGGCCTGATATTGGAATGTAGAGGGTACCAAACTCCCTCCGTTAGAGGCATCCCACTCGCCAGCCGGTACGGAATTGCAACTCTTAGCCGGTGAAAGTTGTCAATTCCGCAAAGGCCGACGGTGTTGTTGATTTTGCCAATCAGCAATATTATGAACATTTTGTACTACTGGAGTCGTGTCACCATGTTGGTATTTGGAAGGCATAGTCCGATATAGATGTTCCATGTTAAGATGATAGGAATACTTTCCTCAGCATGCTTAAGCAACAGCCGGCGAGGTATAGGCCTATTTGTGTGAACATTGAGGGATTCAGCAAGAACTGGAGGCGCTGTGGAGAGACTGCACTAGCCACTAAACCCTCACAATACTCATAGATGACATCCTTTGAACAGCATTGAATTATAGGGTAAACTGGCATCAGCTTTAACTCAGCATTGAAATTCACTGTTACAGCAACGTCTGAAGGTCGATTTGCACCACTTCAAGGGTGTTAATGCTTTCATGGCGCAATTAACATAGTATTGCACTCATTCTTGGCACAACACCTTGAATGATCGATTGTGTACAACTTCAGCTTCCCAGTGGAAATCCCACTTTGCCAGTGCTAAAAGTATTACAAATCGAACAATGCCGTATAATCTATTCCATGACATCAGTTGTGTGTGCTTTTCCCACTGCTAGGTGTTCGTAGCTGTGTTGGATTGTTGCACAGTTGGGACAACCATAAAACCACTCAGTTTGTTCCGAGATGCACCCGGTCTGAGCGGGATAGTCATATGAGATGGAAAACCAAGTAGCGACATTGTAAGCTGTCCTGACCGGGAGTACAATATATTGTTTCCAGTCTCCTAAGTGATGAGGTGCCTGGTGTTTCTGCAAGACGAAGGCTGGGCTATTGAATGTTCATTGCCCAACACAACAAGTAGAACCAAGAACTCGCAGGAACTCGAGTATATATATCTCATCTTCCCGCCTTCACCTCCCATCTGTGTTCCTCCCATATTACACGCACAGCCAGGATCCTGAACTCTCTCGACCACACATGACTTGCACCGAACAACTCCTCTCGTTCCGAAACACAACTGATAACCTACAGAACTTTGTAACTTCCCTCTGGGATTCATTCCACTCCATTAAACTGTATCATAATTCAAACACATCCGGCGTAGCCTCATTTTCAACTCACCGCAATGGCACCAAAGAGTGGTAGCAATGAGAAGGGGAAGGTAACTGCTAGGGAAAAAATGCTAACATCGGTTATAAATTCACGCCTGTCATTGGATTGGGACTGGATCACTGCATTCATCTCGGAACACTTCCATTGACTCATATTGATATCCAATGTTGGCAGCACCAAGCATGAGAGTGCATGAAGCCTCTTTTATAATATGATCGTGCTTGATTCAGTCACGACTGGCCACTCGCACAAATCCCTCTGATATGGCCGCAGTGCAGGAGCAGGAGTTCGCCTTTCCGGAAGTGATGAGCAGCCTTTCGCTGATATTTCCGGCAAATGTTTGGAAAAACACGTGACCACATCAACAATTGGAAGTGGAACAACCCCCGTGCCTTCAGGGGTCAAGTCGATGGCTCCAATCCGCAGACAACCTGCTCAGGAAATATTGAACACTCAGTTGAGTGTTTTTGTTGGTACAGTAGCGATGATCTCAGGGAAACAATACAGCCACCAAGCCGCCGGGAGTACAAGCCGGGCAGCTCCCTGGCCGTTAGACTAATGCATTGGGATAAGATAATCAACAAGGATGATGATGTTGCGAACTGCGCAGGTCCTGGAGCTCCACGCAGTGGAAGCAGCCTTCCTGGCGATGGCAATTACATTAATGACGGTGAGGGTGAGGAGGACTTGCAGGATGGTGTGAAAGGACCCGGGAAAGGGAAGGGTAGAAAGGATGGGATAGAGAATGGTATGGGAAAGGAAACAGAGGAAGGGAAGGGGAAGGGAAACGGTACAGTGAATGGCATTGTAAAACTAACCACAGGTGGAGATGATATCTCTCGTGCCATTGCTTTGCAGTTGAAGAAGGAAATTTATGAGGCAGACACGGACAAGGAGGGCTAAACTGAGTGGGAATATTTAGAGCCCGAAGGATCGGCTGCCATGTCAATATCCTCACATGATCATAACAACTTCACTGAATAGTCAGACAGTGAATATGACTCCGAACTTGATCCTGATATGGATATGTGTGTGGAGGATCATGTGGACTCACCGGACAGGTTCATTTAGACGACGATGTGGATATGGAACTGAATGGTGACGTTAAAGTGGAAGAAAATGAACATGTGGAAATTGTGTAGGAGGAGGAAGTTGAGGATCAGGATGATGGCAAAGAACCTCAGACGATTGGCCACGGAGAGATGGTGAATCCATCGGCTGATGATGTAGATACTATAGTAGATGATTAGCCAATCGTGCCACCTGAGCAAGGCCAGCAGATGGGCGAGCATACCACACGGCCACAATCTACACCGCGTGCCCCACAGCCACAAACTATGAAGCCTCCCCCACGACCATGTACTTTGGATACTGATCCCCAGAGTTTGCTCGAGCATTTGGGGCTTGTGACGCATGAACATCCTCCCATCACAGTGCCAAATTTGCAACAAGCTGACGTGGCCTGAAACACCTCGGATGTGGAGGTGGACCAGCAGCGGCTGATGGAATCAGCAGGTGGCGATAGTCTCTCCGATGTCACTCTTTCCAATGTACCTCTACCAGATGGCCTGTCTTGCAGGTATTCCTCACCCTGAGGCGTGCACGGATGGCTCGATAAGCAAGGAGTGAACCACTCTTCGAGTTGCAATATAGGGGCTGGTTGTTCCTTTCGGCTAATCATTGGTTTCTTGTCTTGTTTGTGTTGATTGTTCTAATCTATTCATCTCAGGCATTGATTATTACATGAGTGGTGAGGTTTTTCGATTGCTCAAGGTTTATTGTATGTATGAGTTTTAAACAGGTTTTATGTTTAATGGTTTTTGTTTATTCATAGTATTATGGGACATTGGGCATGTAGCGTTTTTGCAACTCCTGGCGTGTAGGCAACCTCCTTGTGATGGTGTTGAGGCTCAATAAGTTAGCTAATAGTATCGCAAGCTTACACGCAATGCTACTGACACCCAGCAACAACGGTCATCCCATTCAACAGCTTATACACCACTTCTCGCTTGTTGTCGACAATGCCAGAGATGTTCTCTTTCCATTGCGCCGAATGTTCATGCCGAAAGAAGTTCACCTCTGACAGCTGGGAACATAAAACGTATTAAATTACACAATCCTGAACGCCTTCCAGATGCACGCCAGAATAATATGACTATTTGCAGCGTGCACTGACTCGTTGAACGTGCTCAGCATCGCTAATTCAACAGTAACCAAGATTCAGTGGAAGACATGTACACGTTTCCCTACTTGGAACACGTTTAACACATCGCAGACTGGATGTGTCAACCATGACCACCTCCTCTACCGCAGAAAGAAATATGCCTCGGCACTGACACTCCTCCGAGCGACTCCACCACTGAGTTATGGGCATGCGACATGCACGGTGGCCTCGAGACGAACCTAGAAAGCAATACCTAATACCTGTTTGCGATGTGTGAGGAGTACACACCTATCCAGTGCAGGATCAACACGAAGGGCATGAAGATGTGCTATGACAACCCGCTGAAGGAATGAAACACCGGTCTACATTTACACAGCTTCAAAAACGGGGATGGTGTCCAGAACCTTGTTTCTAACAAGCCCGATGATCAGGCAAAGGGGGAGAGGGAACTTCACACTGTCGAGGTTATGAGATGGAATGACAATCACCAACGCCATATCAAATACTGGAGTTGAGACATCATCAAAGAATGAGATGGTTGACGCAGCAGCCAGACTACGGGGAGTATCTCAAATAAGCCCCTCAGTGTTGCTTTAACAGCAATACACAACCAAAACTCCTCTATACCGAAATGCATACCACGGACTGGTGGTGGGAGTAGTGTGAGCAAAGGGTTTGGACCACAAAAACGGATCGGTTTGGTTTCAGACCAATCCAAATATCCGACCCCATGGCTCTTGGCCGCCCAAACCTGGCCCTGTACCGCTCAACCCGCGGCTATCCCCAGGTATGGCTAGACCTGTCGGTTCCAATCTCCAGTTCTGGGTTTCGGGTGTTTCATTGAAACTCGCATTATGGTATGCTACTGTTAATCGTCAAATAGTGAAATTAGTACATCATGGTTCATGTGCAACGTATTTGGCGCCATGATGTGCCAAATACGCATACTCACGCGCCCAACCACATCCTGACAATGAGCGTCAACAGAGCATCAACAGAGCATTAACGATATTTGTTCTTTCATCTTTGGTAATATGAGTGGGGTTTGATCACAAGCATCCATAAAGAAGGATATGGCAGCATTCCTTGGCCGATATGTATGGTATATTCTAGCCACATCCTCCGGGACAGTAACAACTTATTTCATGTACCGTGCCACCACTATGGATTCTTGTGCCTTTGAGTGTATAATGACTGTCAAGATGATGGATATGGACAAAAACCGTCACATCGTGCGATGATTAACCATGATGGAAGGCCAACAATCGTTGACACTCTGCGGACACTCATATGGAAGATGGGGCAGGAAGTGTTTCACTTTCACTTTTGCCTATAAAGGCACCCAATAATCAGTTTATGACAATGTGCAACCTGTCACCCGTGAGATTACCCATGACACCTGACTAACAATCGTTGACACTAAGTTGACGCTCACGTTCATGATGGGGTAGCGAGGGTATTGCAATCTATTTTGCCTATAACGGCAGGCAAAAATTCCTTTATGACTGACTACAACCTATTGGAGGTGTGATTTCCCAGGATGCATGACCAAAAATTGTTGATGCTCTGTGGAAACTCATTTTGCCATGGCTGTATCCACAATATGCAATCATTCAATTTGGGCATGCTCCATCATTCACATTGTTTTTGCTGCCATTCTGACGTCTTGATTTAGTTTCTTCTTAATCACTGTGTTGTCCTTTAATAATATATAGATATATACTATTAATCTCCAACGTCCCATATGTTTCGGTCAATGCTAGTCATCCGTTGCTGGATCGTTCAATCTGCTGCTCTGGTCTTCAACATGAATCATCGCTGCATTACCACACCTTAGATAGTGTACTAACCTCCATCAGTCAGCATATCTGGATGAACATCAGTATCGTGCTGGGTAACCTTATCATTATCGAAATATTCCACACAGGGACAAGCTGTATGCGATTAAATTCATCTGGCCAGCAAATTGACAGTATGAGAAGGCTTAGCTCCTTAAGTTTTACTGGTTGGGGGGGGGGTCGCGTGCCGGGCAGTGGTGATGTCGGCTCTGGAGTCGGCTCTCTATGTAGGACAGGTGGATGTGCACCTGTTCCTTTGTCTCTCTTGTATGTCTGCGGATTCTTTGAGGCGCCATTTTGGCAAGGAAAGTAGCTGGATATGTGGTTTGACAAAGCATTGCCAGGTGTCTTTGTATCCCAGCCTTCACCATTTTATGCCCAGGAGACTCAACACCTCGCATCTACTCTTCTCAGACCTTGGCGAGTGGTTCCTTAATCAACTATTTTCTTTCCTCTTTTGCGTCACACAAAAATCCTTCTTTGGCCATTTTGGCCATATTCAATGCCAGGCGCAAGTCGGACTGTTCCAGCTGTACCCGACCTCCTTGCCTTGCCATAGTTGCAGACATGTTGAAAACCTACAAGATATTAGTTGCTGGTTCTAACAATGAAATATGGCTATTACCTCCATCATATATGCTTTCGTAGCCTCCTCCAATGTGATTACAGCCTGTTTCGTCCACTCACTGCGATGCGTATTAGGCAATTCATCACCGAAAATGCCACAGCTGACAACATCATCAAGTTCGATTTCGCAGACTGTGGAGACAAATTCCTTTGATTACCAAGAGGGTTTCCCATTACGGACAGTGATAACATCGGGATATAGCTTTCGTCGGACACCCGCTGTATATCATACGGTTAATTGACCGCCGTTTGCCTCAATATTGATGTACTCACATCCAACTGCATGCTGTATTTTATTTTTGCTGCTTCCAGTCTTGCAGACAATTTTTCAATGTGGATCCTGGGTCATATGTTTGGAGGCAGCATTGGCAGCGTCGCGGTAAACTATCTTCTGTCTGCGCGTTTGATGTGTGCCTCGAATTCCCATATTCGATATATTGCCCGCCAATCGGTCGGTATTTAATCAACTCTTACCTTGCTGAGGTCGTTGCGCATGCATGAGATGCTGGTGTGGCATAGGAAAGGATGATGATAACAAGAGGAAGTGGGAAGGCCTGAGGACTATATAGTGAGCATCATGTCAGAATGGAATAAGTAGCAGCCAAAATGATCATTTTGCTCAAGATGAATACTACTGAGTATTGCTGCAACATTGCAGGGGTCTCCCACCGCCCCGCAATTGGCAAAAAGTCGGTCTGATGTTGTTTCTTTGGTAACAGGGTGACATTGCGGTGTTCAACCGCCGGGATGGCCCAATCGCGGGATAATAAAAGGATCTAGTTCGAGGGAAACAACCTCTGCTGATGTTGGTCTCAAATAATCCATGGGATATTATTTGACAATGACCCTGACAATCATGTCATGTTGTATGGTTGGCGTCACTATTCCTGATCAATTGACAGTCAGGAGGACTATTTTGCTTTGTTCAAGATGAGTAAACGTACCAACCTTGACATAAAAGATGCAGCTTGCCTCCATATTGTCCATAACTTGTAACATGCAACATCTCCCCGAACAGCAAAGTCCACGCAAACTATAATGTTCAATGCTCCAAAACAGAACTTTTTACCACTGCCGGCTGGCAGGAACAGGACATCATGAAAGCTGTCAACCCATCGATGTCATCACTTGAATGAAGGCATGAGCGGCTTCGAGCCAGAGAGATTCCAAAGCTTGGGGGCATGGTGCAACTTGAGATGCAAAACGAAGCTTTCGCCGGAGAAATGATGAGAAACCCACTCCTTACGCAATAAAGAGAGTGACAAATGGGATCATGATTATGTTGAGAGATGAACCGCTGGGGCACGAAAGCGAGTTGACGACGCAGAGGCAGTGGTTCAGCAAGAGCAGGATGATAAGTCGCATCCTGAGATCACGGGATTGACATCCAGAAATGCCAACAAGACATTGGAGGAGATGCTGGTTGCTATCGGAGTCAGTCTGAGTGATCTTTCAGTTTCCGACAATGGTGAGTATGGGGATGATGAGGATGATCAAGAGACTGAGCAGGGCAAGCTGAGCGAAGATGACGAACCCGGCTGTGTGATGGGAACAATAATTACAACGGTACAGAAGCGCATGGACAGGTTCCCGCATAACCAGATGAAGCTCGACGAAATTTATCGACCACAATCGGGGGATGAAATGGAGTACTTACTTGAATGACATAAGATGTATGGCACATTCGAATCGAGGGTTCCGGCATTCTTTCCCCCGCAAATAAATGTTGACGCTCTGCTGCCTCCACGGACAATATGTGGAGAGCTTATGGAGAGTCTTGACATTGTCACCGGAATATCGCAATGGCTGCAAGGGACTTCTCCACCAGGAAGTAGTCATATAAGGCTAGGTTCGGTGAAGCAGCAGTCAAAATTCAGCTTACCAAGTGGTGAGCCCCTTGTAATGCCCGATTCGTCAACGTCGCTGAATGTATAGCCAGTTAAACCAGTCAGCTTTTACCCCCGCATCAAGCAACCAGCTAATTACCATCTAGAAGTCAGATTCTGACAAAGAGATGGTGATGGCTCCTGCATCTGCGGATGAAAAGATATGCAATCTGTAATTTTTGATGTCTGATCATGATGACAAGCAAGTTGTTCGCCAATTTTGCTACGTGTCAGCTGTTTCTTGATTTCTATGACCACATTGTGCGACATCATATTTCGTCTGTGCATGTGCAAGGGTTGAACGCACCATGTGAACGTTCCAGAATCGAAATGGCACTGTGAGACGGTCAAAAGGTTCGGTTTCATTCTGGACCTGACTGTTAACTCATAAAGAAAAACCAATATTAGTCACAAAATGTGCTAACAATATTTAAGAGAGTAATGTCATATGCGTCATGGATAGGGCAGTCAGTGCATATGACGAATTGATCTGAATGATACCCGTCATGTGAGATGCGTCCATGTATCCAACTGCATAACACTCTGCCCAGATCTTGTGCACCGGATGGAGATATTTGAAATTGCTTGTGGTACGTCAGGGAAATCGAGAAGAAGGTGATGGATAACGTATGTTGAGAAAGTGAAGCTATATTTACTAGAATCCAGTGAAATAATCTACATGCCTTCAATTGCCGGCCGAAAGCTCTGGCATCTGATAGGGCCACGTCGTTTCTCACTCAGATAGCGTAGAGAGCAGTTGATTAGAAATTGACTGGTAACAACACTCCTGGATGCAAACAATAATACATACAAACGCAATACTGGATGTCAAAAAAGACTATGTCATTCATTGCATACAATTAGTCCATCATCAGCAAAAAATATTTCCGTCTGGGCGGAATGGCTCCATCAGAGTGGACGCGCTCCGTCAGAGCCATCAGAGACACCCCGGGGGCGGACTACTCCGCGCCCAGAGTCAATTCAACGCGTCGCTTGGCATATCACCCTCTGATCGCTGTTTCACCGTTTCTTCTCGTTCTGTCGGTCTCCTATTTTAAACGATCACTCTGGCGTCGTGGCCAAGTGGGACCATACGTCGGAATGGGTTCATTGGGTACGCGCTTGCATCGGGATTGCAATGCTATGGGTGACGCTGCGAAAATCTCTCCTAACGTTCCTTCTACCTGTGCGCAAAATGCAATTCTCTTTTTACTAATTATACGGGATTGCAAGGCGATGGGTGACGCTGCGAAAATCTGTCCTGGCGTTCCTTCTACCTGCGCGCAAAATGCAATTCTCTCTTTACTAATTATACGGGATTGCAAGGGGATGGGTGACGCTGCAAAAATCTCTCCTCGCGTTCCTTCTACTTGAACGCAAAATGCAATTCTCTCTCTACTAATTATACACATCATTCCAAGTCGCCAGATCTAGGTGGCTATTGACAATCCATCGTTGGTTCCGTCCATCTCCTATCTTACTACTAGTAGCTATCTCTGGAATGACGTGTGCGCAGCCGACAATATTTCCCACGCCGAAAACTTGCAATGCAACGGCTGCCGGTGCTTTCCTCAATTGTACAAATTCCGAGACCGGATCCAAGTTACCCGAGTTTTCAGGTATTGTGGTGCGCGCCAGGGCTCACCAGTACTCAATGAAAGCTCCATCCTCGTTTAGGAGTTTGATTTTGAATAGTCGTTGTAGTTGCCATGAGAGACGTCCATTCAGCGCCCCATAAAACCTGCCCATGCGTTGCTTTACCCATACCCAGTCGTTCCGTCGATCCCCTCCGCGCCGGCTCTGGTTTCCTGTGCATCGACACATCTGAGATATGCATTCACCATCTAAACCCTCAACTTGGACCTTAATACCATGGTATATACAGAGCTCCATTGCATGCAGTTGATCATCCGATATATACATCTTGTTACGACTCTTATGCTTGATAAACTCCCGCATGCCGCTGCATATTGCCACCCGGTGCGTTGCGTTGTCAGTATTGTCGAGTAATGCTCTAAAGTCTTTCATGATAGCGTCAGGATGCTTTCCATCACAGCGGTTTTGGGGCCCCATGAATTCGGGCTTCGTATATGACTGCGAGCCCAGGGGGGCAGCCAGATCAGCACCGGAAGGGAGGACGTTGCAGGCGGTAATGCTGTTCTCCCAACGCTGAGTGACGGCTTGGAGATTGAGCTCTCTGATTTCGAAGCAGAGAATGCGAGACGGAAAAGTGATTACTTGCGGCACGTAGTTGAGATTGTGATTGGAGGCGTTCCAACTGTCCTTGAGGTTCGTTTTATGTGCTTGTTCATGTCTCTTGGCAGAATACTGTTGCAAGGCTCTGTAACGACGTATCTGTTCAACCCAATGAAACATCAAGTGGATCTTCGGAAAGTTGAAGTTGGCATCCAAATCCTTGGAAATATCTATCTCGTGGCTGATATGATCCCGCCAGGCGTTTATTTTGCACTGCTTCTGGGACGCTGTCCAAGTTTCAGCATTTGTTTCATTGTCTACTTTTCGCTTCTTCACGAGTTCCGTTCTCAGGGCAGTGGCTTTGGCGTTCACCTTTTTGCTGGCTCGCCCGAGTAAGAAAACCTCTTTGAAGGTGCGAAAACGATGCAGGGCGTCCTCCATTTAACTCAGAGTTGCATCATCGTGAGATTTAAATCGAGCATACATATAGAATGCTGACAATGCGTGTGTGCACTCAATTGCGCGATTGAATATGGGACGCTGAGCGGGGCTTCCACCTCGTAGTGACTGGGTTACAACTCCTAGCAGGTACCGGCTCATATCTTTCATCTCTTTCCAATTCCATTGAGAAACTTCCTCATATGACTTATTTTTTGGTGTGAGGTCGTGGTAAGCAGGCACGGATAACCATATTGCATTGTACTTGCCAAGCCGTTCGTGCGTCTTCATGAAGTGGAAAATCCACTTCTGGAGGTGGTCAAGCATGCCGATGTGCATTGTATGGAGGAGGTCGGGCTTCGGGAGGTCACTCACGATACAGGGAATATGTCGAAACAGGTTGGATCCTTGGTGAACATGGCGGAACGAGAGTTCGGCATCGGCTGCTTTGGTGTTGGTATCGCTGAGCGTTCTATATAGGTTGCGATCCCGCCGGGGGTGTTGCTTGTCGGAAGGGACATTATCTCCAAGTTCTTTCTTTGGACATTCGCGCGAAAAACAGAAATGCCACTCGAGATGATGAAGGTCGCTATACTCAGGGCAATCTGCAGGACATGCTGCTAGAACCCGTTTGCAACGCCTGAAGTTGCCATCTGCACAGAGAATCTTGTTATACCCGCTCTCGGCGGTGGGATGTTGTTTAAAGGTGAGTGGGTGGAGTACCCGCCGGAGTACTTCGTTCAGCATCTCTTGGTTTGTGTGCCGCTGCACATCCAGCTCCTTCTGAGGAATATTGCTGTTCTTGATCGGAATTGGTAGGAGAGCGACCATTACGACGCTTTGGGTTGAGGGCGTCTGGCGGATCTTCGACGATAGATTGGCAATTGTCAGATATACAGGCCACTCTTTCTTGTCACCAGCAAAATTCGAGAGATATGTTTCGTCGGACATGAAGATCAAGGGGCCCAGTGTATCCCCCAGTCAGAGCGTTGCTTTAACCTCGATTAGCATGTTATTATCCTGGAGTATCTCTGCTTACCTGTGTCTTCCACAACCAGTCTGCAGTGTGCATTTCAGTATTGAGGTGTTTTGGTGGCGTCTCGCTGTTATAGCAACGCTGAGGGGTGTTAATGAGATGCTCGGCGTAGGCTGGCTGCCGCATCAACCATCTCCAGCATTTGATGATGTCTCGACTCCAGTATTTGATAGGCCTTTGGTGATTGTCATTCCATCGTATATCCTCAAGAGTGTGTAGTTCCCACTCCCCGAGAGCCTGACCATCTGGCATGCTAGCTACAAGCATCTGGACGCCATCCCCGTTTTTGAAGCTTGGGAAATGCAGAGCAGTATTTTCTTCTTTCAGCATGTTGTCATAGTACGTCTTCATACCCTTCTTCTTGATCCCACACTGGATATATTTGTATTCTTCACGTGTCGCAAACGGGTAGTAGGGATTGTTCCGTAGGTTCGTCTCAAGACAACCCTGAGCGTCGCGTTCCCATGGCTCAGCAATGTAATCGCTCAGTGGAGTGCCGGCGCCTGGGTATGTTTCCGTCCGCGGGAGAGGAGGTGGCGGTGGTTGTGACTCCGAGTCTGAGATGTTTTCAACGTGCTCGAGGATGGGAAACGTGTCCAAGTCTTCAACTGAATCTTAGTCAGCGTTGAATTCACGACGCTGACTGGGTTCAACGCGTCGGGCCGTGCTGCGAACAGTCAGATTCTTTCCCACTTGAAGGTATTCATGATGGTGAAATTTGATATGTTTAAGTCGCCAGCTGTCTGAGGTGAACATCTTTCGGCATGAAAATTCGGGGCAACGGAATGGGGTCTTCTCTGGCATTGATGACGACACGGGAGGAGTGGAGTATTCACTGTAGAATGCGATGAAAGTTGGAGCTCGGCCTGAGCAGTCTGGTGTGGGTATAAGCTCACGATACTTGAGAGATTTATTGAGCATCAACACCATCACGCCAGGAGTTTCAAACATGCAGCATGCGCGATGTCCCATAATACTATGAATAAATAAAAAATAAACCCTAAGCAATCCAAAAACCTCGCGACACGTGTAATAATTAATGCCTGAGATACATTGACTAGAACAATGGAAACGAACAAGCCCACAACCCTAACCCAAACAAACAAAACACCTCCGCGTGCGCCTTAATCAGTGCCTGAGATGAATAGAATACAGTGAAGGAAACTCACAAGACAAGATCCTGACTTTAACCCAAACGTAACGCGAGAACTGGTTCACTCCTCGCCTGACAAGCCATCCGGGCTCGCCTCAGTGAGAGGGACATTGGGGAGAGGGACATTGGGGAGAGGGACATTGGGGAGAGGGACATTGGAGAGAGAGACATCGGGGAGAGGGACATCCGGGAGAAGGACATCCGGGAGAGGGACATCCGGGAGAAGGGCATCCGGGAGAGGGACATCCGGGAGAGGGACATCCGGGAGAGTGACATCGGGGAGTCTGTTGCCACCTGGCGATTCGCCGAGTAGCTGCTGCTCCACATCGACATCTGAGGTGTTTCCGGCTGCCTCAGCTTCTCGCAGAGTTGGCGCCGCTGGGCGAGGTTTTTGCGGCTTCACAAGCCCCAAAAACTCCATCCCATTGATGGTATGAGTCTCCGGAGATCATGGTTGTGGCGAAGGCTCCGGGGTTTGTGGCCGTGGGGTTGGCGCCGGAGGTTGTGGCCATGGGGTATGCTCGCGCATCTCCTGGCATTGCTAAGGTAGCCCGCTTGGCTCATCGTCTACCATGGTATCAGCATCGTCAGTCAATGTATTTACCATCTCTCCCTGGCCAATCGTCCGAGGTTCTTTGCCATCATCCTCATCCTTATCCTCCTCCTCATCCTGATCCTCCTCCTCCACCTCCACCTCATCTTCCTTCTCTTCATCTTCCTCCTCTTCATCTTCCTCCTCATCATCGTCACCATCCCTTTCCATATCCACATTGCCGTCTAAATCAACGCCGTCCGGTGCGTCCACATCATCCTCCATGCGCAAATCCACATCAGGGTCAAGTTCTGAGTCATAGTCGCTGTCCGACTTCTCGGTAAAGTCGGTATCATCATTTGAGGAAATTGACACGGCGGGCGATGCTTCCGGCGCTAAATATACCCTCTCTAGTTAGCCCTCCGTGTCCGAGTCTGCCTCATACCTTTCCTTCTGCAACTGCAAAGCAAAGGCACGAGTGATATCATCTCGGGCTGGGGTTTGTTTAACAATACCTATCCGTTTACCCTTCCCCTTCCCCTTCCCCTTCCCTTTCCCTTTCCCCATCCTGTCCTGTGTTCCCTTCCCTGTCCTGGTCCCTGTTTCACTGCCCTGCGTGTCCTCCTCACCCTCGCCATTGTCATTGTCATTGCCATCGCCAGGACGGCTCTTTCCACCGCTCGGCGCTCCGGGATCTGCCCAGTTCTCATCATCATTATCCTCGTCGATGATCTCATCGCTATTCAGTGGGCTAACGGCCAGGAAGTCGCCTGGCTCGTACTGCTGGCAGCTTGGTCGCTCAATGTTTGCCCTGAGATCATCGCTACCGTACCAAGATAATTGCTCGCCGGTGCGTTTAACCTTCCCCGAGCTGGTTGTCTGCAGATTGGAGCGATCGACTTGATCCCTGAAGGCATGGGGGTAGTCCCTCCTCCAATTGTTCATTTGGTCGCTGGTTTTGTCAAACATTTGCCCCATATATGAGCGGAAGGCAGCCCACCACTCCAGGAAAGGCGAACTCCTGCTCCTGCGGTGTGGCCACATCAGCTGGAAGGGTGAAAAGTGGTGAGTCGTGACTGGATCAAGAAAGATTATATCATAAAGAAGGTCCCATGACCTCTCGTGGTTAACACCGCAAACATTGTATATCCGTATGAGTCCATGGATGTGTTTCATGATGAATACCATTATACGGTCCCGATCCAACGACAAGCGTCGATTTATAACAGATGTCGGCATCGTTGCCCTAGGCTTCCCCTTTCCTTTGGTTGTACCCTTTGGTGCCATCGGTGTGAGTTGAGAATGAATCGACATCCGAAACGTTAGCATTATGATACAGTTGCATGTAGCGGAAGGAAGCCCAGAAGGAAAGTACAACGGTTTGTAGGTTATTGGGTGTGTTTTGGAACGAGGGGCGTTGTTTTGTGCAAGTCACTTGAGGTCGAGAGCAGGATGCTGTCGGTGTGTATAATACAGGAGGAAAAGAGAATGGAGGTGTAGGCGGGAAGAAGGGATATATATTCTCGAGTTCCGGCGATGTCTTGGTTCAACTTGTGACATTTGTTGGTTAACGAACACAAAACGGCACAGCATTCATCTTGCAGAACCACCAGGCACCTAATGTACGACAAGCCTCAAGACGAGATTTAGTACTCGCGGGGAGGACTGTTTACGACGCCGGGCGTTGGTTTGCATCACACATCATTTTTACTGCTCAGACCTCGTGCATCTCGGAGGAAATTGAGTAGTTCTCAGTTTGTCCCAACTGCGCAATCATCCAACACGGCTACCAAGCCTAGCAGTGGAAAAAGCACACGCAACTGATGCCATAGGATAGAGAATACGTCCTTGTTCGCATTGTGATGCTTTTTACCCTGCCAATGGGGGATTTCCACCGGGAGACTGAAGATATACACGATCGATGGTTCGAAGTATTGTGCCAAGAACGATTGCCATACGATGATGATCGCGCCAAGATGGCATAAACACCCTTCAAGCAGTGCAAATTGACCGTCAGACGTTGCTGGAACAGTGAATATCAATGCTCAGTTTAATCCAAGTTTAATCTGATGGCAGTTAACCCCATAATTGAATGCTTTTGAAGGGATCTCGTCCGCGAGTATTGTCAGGGTTTACAGTCTAGCGCGGTCTACAGTGTGTCTACGTTTTTTGTCGAATCCGTCCATGGTCGCTCAAATAGGAGTCTACCTCGCCTGCCGTTCTATCTGCGTGCAGAGGATATTGTTCCTGCCTTCTTAATGTCGAACATCTATAGCGGAATATGCCTTCCCAAAGCCCTTGCCCTGACACAACTCCGGTCGTACGAAATGTTCGAAGTCTTGCTCATCGCCAGAATCAACAACAGCGTGAGCCATCTGGGAATTTTCAACTTCCGCCTGCTAAGAGACGCATATCCGGACCGGCTGGCGAGAGGGATTCCTCTCAAGGAGGGAGTTTCGTACCCTCTACAATCCAAGGTCGGAACTCCACCCCCTCATCTTCGCTGAACAATTCTGGCGTTGCAGATATCACTCAACGCGTGGCTTCAACCCCGTCCACTACACAGCGACTGTCAATAATTACTCCAACCACCACGCTGGGTACAAGCAGTCGTAACACCTCAGCTACCAGCGGAGCCATACAGACAGACTCAACGTGTCGCGTTGTATCCAGCTCAGCATCCGGCATTGCTTGCACTGACACTCCTCTCAGCGGTCTTGAAAACCTGCCTACCCCCATCCCGAATCCAGAAGCCCGGGCGATCATTAAAAATCCACTGCGAACGTGAGCTACCGAAAAGAGTCAGAGACATAGGCAGTGGCAATTGCAACCGCAAGCGGTGTCTACACCTCGATCAATGGTCTCCTGCAGTCGCAGCATCCATCGATTTGGTTACTCAGACATGACGGGTCTTGTATTTGCAACAGGCAGACTCCTGGAGCTCTACATGTGGAACAGACGGCCGTTTATGAGTGCAAGCGACTGGGAGACGGTAAGTTATGCAACACGATGCGTTGGTAAAGCATTACCTGAAGCCACACACTGGCAAATAATAGAGACATACTGGAACGCCGCTATGCAGCAAAACAACATTTGGTCCATAGCATTCGAGGCTCGCACAAAGGAGATCTTGAAAGACGTATGCTGAATCTACGGCCCACGGTGGATATTACAAGCTCAAACAGGTACCAGGTTCGTGCACAAGTCGATAAGGTTAAATCCCATTTTATTCAATCAGTAAGGGACAACATTGCAGAGCTTTATGATCTCCACCCCTTTGAATCCGCCGCAGAGCGTTTGGAATTCATTGATTCCCTTCTTGCAGACAATAAGTATTTTTTTCCTGTAGCAGAGCTTGTGAAAGGTGGTGTACGCAGTCCAAATCCAACACAGAGAGAGTCGAATGCTGATAGCGACTGGCTAGCGTCCACTGTACTTCCTGGTGGAGACAATCCCGCGGTCTATCTACATCAAATTTTATCATTGGGCGACTAACTGCGGTCACTATGCTGATGAATTTTATAATTCCATGATTAACGACAAGGACGGTCATATACCCTCGCCACAGATCATGTTTATATGCACCACGTTGCGCCATGCTCTCCTGGAGTGGCAAAAGAACAAATGTGTTCATCTGAAAGCTTCCAAGTCAAAGCTGAAAGCGGACAGACCTGATCGCTCGAAGTACTTCAACTACAAGAATGACGGGGGTAAGATCGCATCCTGCTGCGCTGTACCGGGTCGCAGGTTGTTAACCTCGCCTGGTGTTTCAGACACGTATAGGTTCTTGATGAATACCTGGAACACACTACCGGAGCGCTATCAACAGAGGGTGTATAACAACACTGTTGCTACAGTCAAGCGTTATATCCAACAGGAGGAGAACCCAACACCTGCCGTGGTGATCAGCGTGGAAGCAGCACGTGTTGACAATGCTATCCATCTTGATTATTTGGCCTCCTAGGTGGCGCTTGAGGAGGATCAGATCGGAAGCATTGACCCAAACATCCCGATAGACAACAATTGCACGGATGACGAAGTTCATTTCGGGATGCCAGAGGGCAGCGGGGATTTCGAAGATGAAGGTGATGAAAGGGACAATCGCGATGCCATCCCCACCGCCAGCCGGCGACGACGGCCTGCGACGGAACTCGAGTGGTTTCACAAGGGAACCCGTGATGTTGACGGGTATGAGGGCGAGGATGGCGACGCTGCGGATGTGGATGCGGATGCGGATGTCGATTAGGATGAGGAGGAAGCAGCATTGCAAGTCGATGATAGATCAACGCAGAATGTGGAGGATTGACCTGGGTCCCAGTGATGTCGAGGGGTATGAGGGCGAGGACGGCGACGATGCGGATGCGGATGCGGATGAGGAGGAACAACCATAGCAAGCCTATGATGGATCAAAGCAGAATGTTGAGGGCTGACATGGGACCCAGTGATGTCGACGGGTATGAGGGCGAGGATGGCGACGATGCGGATGCGGATGAGGAGAAAGAAGCATCGCAAGCCGATGATGGATCAACGTAGAATGTGGAGGACTGAGGGCATAGTACTAGACAGTGTGAAGATTGGACGGTACATTTCAGACCTGTAAAATACAATAATGGCGAAGCAAATTCAACGGCTAGCGAGGTATCCGAAGCGAAGACTGTATTGCAAGATGTGACAAAATCTCAAAGCTAAACATATATGGGGCAAGTGCGGCATCCGATATAATATAGCAATAGCGGCAAGGTAAAATGTGGCTATTGGTCGAAGAAAGGCATAAACATCGCCAGGCATTGTGTGAACGGCTACAGCATAACTGTAGCCCCTGTGAAGAGTGTAACACACGTGTCGTTCTGATGGTGCGTATACCGGGCGCATACTAATGGAGGTGAGTATGCAACGCGACCTGTCGGCTGGACGACGGGTAGCGTGTAATTATCCGTCGGAGGGTAGGAGGTTCCGTCAGAGCCGTCAGAGCCGTTCGGAACACCCGGGTGATTCAGACGGAAACTAGGGTTGTTGGTGATGATATACAAAGGCGGTTTTGATGTAATTTATGTGAATGTCAACAAAGTGTCAATGATGTAATGTCATTCACATTCCACAAGCAATGGGCTACATTGTCCTATTCTTCTGAAGCGAATTTACATGTAGGAGTGATTGAGAAGAAAGGAAATGACTCTCTCGTTGCCATATGCTAAAAATCACCGTCAACGGAGCATCCACTTTTTTTCGCATAGAGTCACGAAATGTCCAGTAGGTTGTGCGGTTACAGACAGTCATAATCGATTTGTGGGCTGCCTTTGCATTCAACAATGGTGGTGGCAGCATTTCTAGTATGTCCTAAAGATGAGTGTCATCTGAGGGTCAATGACCTCTGGCATTGCTTCTTGGAATTTGCATGGGCTGTGCAGCGAAGTGACCCCATAATCGGACTATTGGCCCCCTTTCTTGGCAACACCTCTTCCAACATCAACGCTATTATATCCTAACAATCTACCTCAACGGAGCCTAAACCACTTTGGGCCTTGTATCATCGAAAATCCTAGGGCTGCGTGGCGACATTAAGCAATAATCAGATTATAAGCAGCCATTCTAAGCCAAAATGGTTGTGACGACATCGCTACAATGTCCTCAAAATGGGCGTAACCTGAGTGTCAACCACTTTGGGCCTTGTATCATGGACAATCCTAGGGGTGTACAGCGACATTCAGCCATAATCAGATTATCCGCTCCCTTTCGAGGCAAAAACAGTGGCAACAATATAGCAACAATATCCTCAAAATGAGCGTCAACAGTGAGTTAACAAGTGTGGGCCTTGGCTCTTGCAAAATCCTAGGGCTGTGCAGCGACATTAACCCATAATCAGATTATCGGGGGCCTGTCTACATAAAAACGGTTGCAAAGACATCGCTCCTGTGTCATAACAATCAGCATCAATGGACCGTCAATGATTTTTCGCCATGCATCTTAGACAAACCGGGGGCAGTGTGGTGCCATTAACACATAATCAAACAATGGGCCGTCTTTCTAGGCAAGAATGCTTTGGATTACGTCGTTACAATGCCCTAAACATGAGCGTCAATGGAGCATCAATTATTTGAGGCATTGCATCTTGGAAAATAAAGGGGCTGTACGACCACAATAATCCATAATTGTACTATCGAGGGCCTTTCTAGGCAACTATGCTTCCCACATGATCGTAACCATTTCCCAAAGTAAGCCCCAATGGAGTGTCAGCTATTTGTGGTCTGGCATCTTGGATAACGTAACAAGATTAGAGCGCACATAAATCACAAAGAACCTAGTGGCAGCCTGTGTTGGAAAAACTGCTACTGATGATGTTGCATCCGCCTCCTGCAATTGAGCGCCTATGCGGCATCAAGGACCTGAACGCTACACAGCAATATTCTGAGATATGTTGTTCCTGAATGGAGTTCTTCGCGGTCAGTCGTTGTAATCTGTCCTGGATTTCACCTTCACAAATGTGTGTCCAATGTGGTACTAATCTGTTTATTTTCTTTGTAGCTGTTGAGTCAATATTTAAAAACCAGCATTCTATATTACTGTATTGTTATTTTTGGCAGTCTCTCGAATCGGGATACACAGCTTTCTAATTTTTACTGCCATGTCAAATAAACAAACAGTGAACACCTCATTACTTGAGGTTATGATTTCTGCCAAAAATCAACATGTCTTTATTCATGAGTTGAGGAACCGTACATTGCAAATAATCTTTGCTCCTTGCTGGACTTTATTAAATGGATGTTCGAAGCGGTATATTGCTTGTAACCATTCAAGTCATGCGCCTTCATGGCGATTTTATATGCACTTGTGAATTCAGGAGACAGGCAACCCGGGTATGGTATGCATCCTGGATCAGCAACAACTCCAGTGTCCGTCTCAAACCCACGGGTGTTCCGTACGGCTCGGACGGCTGTGACGGAACCTCGGACCCTCTGACATAGAATGTGACGCAAGCAGTCGCCCAAGCAACGGGTCACGTCGCGTACCTCCCTTGCGGTGGCTTTTACACCATGCCTCCTATTCATGCGACGCGTCGCATTGTATATTACTCTCGCCGCTCCGGCGTAAGGCTTCTTTTACTTTGCGACCCGAATGTGGTGACATATATGCACCATCAGAATGACACCTATGTTTACTCTTCGCAGGGGTTGCAGTTATGCAGTAGCCGTTTACACAACGCCCTGAGTTCTCCACATTCCGCATTGATTCATGATCGGCTGTCAATGCTTATTCCTCCGCATCCGCATCCGCATCGTCGCTCTCATACCCATCAACATCACCTACTATGCCCTCTGTCCTCCATATTCTGCGTTGATCCATCATCGGCTTGCGATGCTTCTTCCTCCTCATCCGCGTCCGCATCCACATTGTCGCCATCCTCCCCCTAATACCCATCGACATCAGGGGTTCCCAAGTTAAACCTCTCGAGTTCAGTCGCGGGCGGTGGTCGCCGGCTGGTGGTGCGGATCGCATCGTGCTCGTCGCTTTTGTCACCTTCAGCTTCGTAATCCCCGCTGCCCCCTGGCATCCCGAAATGCATTTCTTCATCCATGCAATAGTTGTCTATCGGGATGTTTGTGTCAGTGCTTCCGATCTCAGGCTCCTCAAGCGCCACTTTGGAGGTCAAATAGTCAAACAGCATAGCATTGTCAACACTCGCTGCTTCCTTGCTGATGACCACGGCAGGCGTTCCGTTCTCCGCCTGCTGGATCTGACACTTGACTGTAGCAAGAGTGTTGTTATACACCCTCTGTTGGTAGCTCTCCGGTAGTGTGTTCCAGGTATTCATCAAGAATGTATACATATCTGCAATCCCTGGCGCGGTTAACAACTTCGGACCCATTGCAGCAGGGTGTGATCCTAACACTGTCATTCTTCTGATTGAAGTAGTTCAAGCGATCAGCTCTGTTCGCTTTCAGCTTTGACTTGGAAACTTTCGGATGAACACCTTTGTTCTTTTGCCACTCCAGGAGAGCATGGCGCAATGCAGTGCAGGTAAACAAGATCAGTGGCGAGGGTATATGACCGTCCTTGTCGTTAATCATGGCATGATAAAGTCCATCAGCATACTTACCACGGTTATTCGCCCTATGATAAAATTTGATGTAGATAAACCACGGGATTGGTTTCGACAGGAAGTAAAGTGGACGCTGGCCATTCTTTAGCAGCTTTTGACTCTCTCTCTGTTGGATTTGGGCAGCGTACACCACCTTCCACACGCTCTCCTACAGGAACAAGATACTTAGTGTCTGCCAGATGCGAATCAATCAATTCCAAACGCTCTGCGGCGGATTCAAAACGGTGCAGATCTTAAAGCTCTGCAATGATGCCCGTTGCCGATTGAATGAAACTGGATTTGACATAATCAACTTGTGCGCGAACCTGGTACCGGTGAGCGTGTAATATCCAACGTGGGCCGTTGCTTCAGCATACCTTTTTCAAAATCTCCTTTGTGCGCGCCTCAAATGCTATGGACCAAATGTTGTTTTGCTGCATAGCGGTGTTCCAGTACATCTCTATTATCTGTCAGTGTGGGGGTTCAGCTAATGGTTTTAAAACGCGTCGCGTTTCCTAACTTACTGTCTCCAACTCGGTTGCGCTAATAAACGGCCATCTGTTCCACATGTTGAGCTCCAAAAGTCCACCCGTTGCAAACCCAAGAAGAGTCATGTCTGTGTGACCAAATGGATGGATGCTGTGGCTGCCGGAGACGATTGATCAAGGTGTAAACACCGCCTGGGGTTGCAATTGGCACTGCCTTTGTCTCTGATTATTTCCAGTAGCTGGCGTTCAGAGTGAATTTGTAATGGTCGCGCATGCTTCTGGATTAGGGATGGGGGTAGGCAGGTTTTCAAAACCGCAAAAAGGAGTGGGAGTGATAGCAATGCTGAAGGCGGAGCTGGATACAACTCAACACGTTGCGGTTCCTCCGGGTGCTGCTGTTCTACCAATGCTTGTAACCGGCGTGGCGCTTCGAGTATTAATTGACCGTCGCTGTGTAGCGGACGGGGTGGAAGTCACGCGTTGGGTGATAACTGCACCGTGAGAATTGTTCAGCGAAGATGAGGGGATGGAGTTCTGACGTTGGATTGTAGATGCTACAGAACTCCCTTCTTGAGTGGAATCCCTCTCACCAGACGGTACAGAGACGCGTCCCTTAGCAGGCGGAAGTTGAGAATTCCCCGAAAGCCCACGCTTCTGGTGACTCTGACGATTAGTGAAACTTCAAACATTTCGTACACATGGAGTCGTGTCAAGGTGAGCGCTTTGGGAAGGCATAGTCCTATATTGGTGTTCCACGTTAAGAATGTAGGAATTATTGCCTGTGCATGCATATGCAACGCCAGCCGAGATAGACTCCTATTTCAGCAACCAGGAAGGGTTTTGACAAAATAGGTAGGTGCAGTGTCGACCGTGCTAGACTCTAAACCCTGACAATACTCCATCAGCAAAAAACATTTCCATCTGGGCGGACTGGTTGCGTCAGTGTGGATGCGCTCCGTCAGAGCGGTCAGAGACACCCTGGTGGCGGATTACTCCACGCCCAGGGTCAATACCACGCGTCCAGTTGCCTATCGCCCTCCGATCGCCGTGTCGCCGTTTCTTCTCGCTGTGTCGGTCTCTTACTTTAAACAAACACTCTGGCGTTGTGGCCAACTGTGGCCATACGTCGGAATGGGTTCATTGTGTACACGCTTGCAATGCATAAGGATCCACGCAATTGCGCGGATCCATGAAATCTCGCAAAGAGCGAGTGAGACCAAAAATTGGGAAACATAGAGTATGTATTTTCGTTTTATGACAAGATGAGATGAAAATGAGATGTTATCTATCTTTCTACCCCGGGGTCTCCCGAATATATACCGCGCGTAGCTCATTCCACCTCCGTTACCACTGGATCTCCGTACACCAACCGTCGCTCCTTAACGATATACTTGAGGGCTGTGTTCGAGCTACTTTGGAGATGCACTTGGAGGCCGAGATGAAGTTAACTGAGAGATGCACTTGGAGGCCATGATCGATCGAGTTTGGAGATGCACTGGGAGGCCGAGGTCGAGTGAACTCAGAGATGCACTTTGAGGCCGTGATTGAGCGAGTTTGGAAATGCAATTGGAGGCCGAGATCGAGTGAACTGAGAGCTGCACTTGGATGCCAAGTTCGAGCGAGTTTGGAGATGCACTTGGAGCCCGAGATCGAGTGAACTCAGTGATGCACTCTCAGGCTGTGACCGAGCGACTTTGGAGATGCACTTGCAGGCTATGATTGAGCGAGATTGGACCAGTACTTGGAGGCGGTCGATTTGGAGGGAGGCGCGATGGCAGCTGGACTGTCGATCTTGAGATGACGCTGTACTTGGTGTATGCTGTACTTGGTGTTAACTCATGATTATGGCATGGAGAGATAGAGAGGGATGACTTAACTTCGTGTTCTTAGGTGATAGTAGAGCTGAGCACAAGAAAGAGAGAGATCAGAGGAGGTGGGGGAAATCATCATGAGAAACTGAGAGTTGGGAAAATTTCGTGTGCCAGTCAATTGACCATCCCCGATACGGCAGGTACGATTCCCGAACCAGCGGTTAATATCACCGATATGGGGTCTTCTTAACCCAATCAGGCAAGTCGTACCCCTGATTTCTCATAGCCCCACATATTTTCCATATCGTTCTCATCTTCATCCCCCATCTCCCTCTTTCTTGTCCACAACTCTATCATTATCACAAGAACACAAAGTTAAGTCATCCCTCTCTATCTCTCCATGCCAGAATCATGAGTTAACACCGAGTACAGCATACACCTAAGATTGTCTGTCGTCCCTTCATGCTCACAATTCCGAGTTGACCCCTGAATCTAGCTTCAGCTTCCAGCATACCTCCCTACCGATCCACCGCCACCAGCCAGTTCTCCATAAGAGCTTCAAAGGTGAAGTCACCTTGTCACATTCCCACAGATTCGGGTTAACTAACCGATGAATAGAGTCTCAGCACCTGGCGCGCCTCCCACCGACCGCCGCCAGGTCGACCACCTTCAAGTACTCCTCCAATCTCGCTCGATCATAGCCTGCTACATGTGCATCTCCAAACTCGCTCGATCACGGCCTCCAAGTGCATCTCGAAACTCGCTCGATCACAGCCTCCCAGGGCATCTCCAAACTCGATCGATCATGGCCTCCAAGTGCAGCTCTCAGTTCACTCGATCTCGGCCTCCAATTGGATCTCGCAACTCGATCGATCACAGCCTCAAAGTGGATCCCTGAGTTCACTCGACCTCGGCCTCCCAGTGCATCTCCAAACTCGATCAATCACGGCCTCGAAGTGCAGCAGTGAGTTCCCTCGACATTGGCCTCACAGTGCATCTCCAAACTCGATCGATTACGGCCTCCAAGTGCATCTCCAAACTCGATTGATCGCTGCCCCCAAATGCAGCTCTCAGTTCACTCGATCTCGGCTTCCAATTGCATCTCCAAACTCGCTTGATCACGGCCTCCAAGTGCTGCTCTCTGTTAACTAGATCTCGGCCTCCAAGTGCATCTCCAAACTCCCTCGATCACGGCCTCCAATTTGCAGCTCTCAGTTCACTCGATCTCGGCCTCCAAGTGCTTCTCTAAACTCGCTGGATCACGGCCTCCCAGTGTATCTCTGAGTTCACTCAATCTCCATCTCCAATTGCATCTCCACAGTCGCTCGATCACGGCCTCAAAGTGCATCTCTGAGTTCACTCGACCTCGGTCTCCAAGTGCATCTCCAAACTCACTCGGTTACGGCCTCCCAGTGCATCTCTGAGTTCAGTCAATCTCGATCTCCAATTGCATCTCCAAACTCGCTCCATCACAGCCGCGGAGTGTATCTCTGAGTTGTAGATTGGTAGCTATATAGATAAATAGATATATAGATGAGAATACAACCTGAATACATGAGTTTTAAAAATTGTTGCACGATTAGTAGTAGCTATGAGTTCCAGGCGCACCAGCCGCATTCCCAGATGTTGTTTTTCCCAGAATGCTCTACTGTGATTCGAGGTGCTCCCAGACGCTCACAGGTTTGTCGCTGGCGCTCCCAGGTGCTGTGCTATGCTACGCGACCCGTCGCCTGGGCGACAGGCAGCGTGTAATTCTCCGTCAGAGGATACGAGGATCCGACGGAGCCGTCAGAGCCGTCCGGAATACCCGGCTGTTTGAGACGGAAACCAGAGTTGTTGATGATGTCGGTGACGAGATCCCTTCAAAAGCTTTCAATTATGGGGTTAACTGCCATCAGATTAATATCAGATTAAACTCACCATTGCTAATCACTGTTACAGCAACGTCTGGAGGTCTATTGTCACCGCTTGAAGGGTGTTTAAGGCTTCTTGGCGCGATGATCATCGTATTGCACTCATTCTTGGCACAATACTTCGAACCATCGATTGTGTATATCTCCAGCTTCCCGGTGGAAATCATATTTTGGCAGAGCTAAAAGCATCGCAATGGAAACAATGACGTATCCTCTATCCTATGACATTAGTTGCGTGTGCTTCTTCCACCGCTAGGTTTTAGTAGCCGTGTGGGATGATTGCACAGTTGGCACTTGGGAACTACTTACTTTACTCCGAGCTGCACGAGGTCTCTGCGGTAAAAGTGGTATGAGATGCCTTTGCAATGCCCGGCGTCGCAAACTGTCTTCACCGCGAGTACTAAATCTCGTTTTGAGAATCCCCATTCAGGAAGCGTCTGGTGGTTTTGCAAGATGAAGGCGGGGACGTTGTGTGTTCATTACCCAACGAAACGCAGGATATGAATCAAATCGCAGAAACTCGAGTATATATATCCCTTCTTGCCGACTTCACCTCTATTCTCTGTTCCTCCCGTATGTAACACACGGCCAGCATCCTCAACACTCTTGACACACCTGACTTGAACACAACAACGCCTCTCGTTCCAAAACACACCCGATAACCTACACACCTTTATACATTCCGTCTGGGCTTGCTTCCGCTTCATGCTAATGCTTCGGATGTAGATTGATTTTCAACTCACAGCGATGGCACCAAAGGGCAGCCGCAGAGGAAAGGGGTAGGCAATGACCAGGGAACAAATGCCGACATCGGTTATATATTGACGCCTGTTGTTGTAACGGGACCGTATACAGGGATTGATCTCGGAACACATCTGTGAACTCATACAGATATACAATGTTTGCGGCGTCAAGGACGAGAGGGCCTGGGACCTCATTTATGATCTAATCTTTCTTGATCCAGTCACGACTTGCCACTTTTCACCATTCCAGCTGATGTGGGCGCACCGCAGGAGCAAGAGTTCACCTTTTCGGGAGTGGTGGGCAGCCTTCCGCTCATATATGGGTCAAATGTTTGACAAAACCCGCTATCAAATGAACAATTGGAGGTGGGACAACCCCCGTGCCATTGGGGATCAAGTTGATCGCTCCAATCCGCAGACAACCAGGTCGTGGCATGTTAAACGCACCGGCGAGCGTTGCTCTTGGTAGGGTAGCGATGATCTCTGGGCTAAGATTGAGCCACCATGCTGCCCGCAGTACAAGCAAGGCGACTTCCAGGCAGTTAGACGACTGAATTGAGATGAGATAATCGACGAGGATGATGATGATGACATCTGAGTGCATCCTGGAGCGTCGAGCAGTGGAAGGAGCCGTCAGTGCCATGGCAATGACAATGACGACAGCAAGGGTATGGAGGACAAGCAGTGCAGTGAGAAAGGAACCCGGACAGGGAAGGGTACAAAGGATGGGGAGTGGAAAGGGAAAGGGAAGGTAACTGAGCAAAGGAAGGAGAAGGAGAAGGGAAATGTTAACGGGAAAGGTATTGTTAAACAAACCCCAGGAGGAGATGATATCTCTCGTGCCGTGGCTATGCAGTTGCAGAAGGAGATGTATGAGGCAGACTCGGATATGGAAGGCTGAATAGAGACTGTATATTTAGAGCTGGAAGCATCGCCCGCCATGACAATTTTCTCAGAAGATGATACCCACTGAACCGAGTCGGACGGCAAATATGACTCAAATCTTGATCCTGAAGGGGATTTGAGCATGGAGGATGATGTGGACGCACCAGACGGCGTTGATTTGCACGGCGATGTGGATATGGAAAGGGACGGTGACGATGATGAGGAGACTGATAATCAGAAGGAAGATGAGGAGGTGGTGGAGGATGAGGATGAGGATGAGGAGCAGGAGCAGGATGAGGATAATGGCAAAGAACCTCGGACTTTTGGCCAAGGAGACATGGGAAATACATCGGCAAACGATGTTGATACCATGGTATATGATCAGCCAATCGTGCTACCTGAGCAAGTCCAGGAGATGCGCCAGCATACCTCACCGCAAAAACATCCGGCACCTGCCCCACAGCGACAAACCCCGGAGCCTCGCCCACGACCACGAAGTCCGGAGACTCATCCCTTCACTGAGCTGGAGCATATGGGGATTGTGACGCGGCAAAAACCTCGCCCGGCGGTGCCAACTCTGCGAGAAGCTGAGGAAGCCGGAAACACGTCGCATGTGGATGTGGATGTGGATGTGGATCAGCAGCTGCTCATTGAATGGGCAGCTGGTTGTTAGGGGTTCACCCCTAGCGGTGATAATGGGACTTGTTGATAGTCGGACAGCGTATACCACGCCGAGACCTGCAAGTGTTTGGCCCAGTGGTGTGCCCTTTAGCGGGGGTTCATACCAGTCACGAGAAGAGCTCGAAAGACGGCCAGTGGGTTGAGAGACCAGGTCTGTGAGACGCTTCTTTCATTCCCAGATACTAGGTGGGACATGCTTGTGAGCAAGCATGGCAGTTGATAGTCAAATGCGAGTACGTGGGCTCTTCACTGCCTGACCGTAATGGCAGGGTACCCAGTGCGGCACACCCCGGTGTATATGAGACAACTGTCTCTGCCTAAGCATGACGTAACTGAGGGATTTATGGCATTGGGTAAAACCAGAAGCGATTACCTTGCATTGGTTTGCATGGGTGTAGCTCGCAACTTAAGATGTCATAAAGACTCTATGTTAACAGCACGGAACTGGTATTCTGATAAGCCTGTTTTAACTACCGAACAAACTCATCAATAGCAAGATGTCAAAGTTGAAGTTATGGTCTGATTAATGAGCGATATGATACGTGTCTCCTATGGGGATGAGCGAGCACATCCGTGCGGCGCCAGCAAATATGTCGCAAGGATATCTACCGGGCATTGCCAATAAGACCCACAGATAAGTGGCTATCATTGAGGGAATTAATCATAGCTCCAGAGAGTAACTGGGCTATAAAGAGATCACATTGTTCCAGCAATGAAGAAGACAAGCTCGAACAGCGAGAGAGAAACAATACCTACCAGTGGAGAAATATCCTTATTTATTATTGCGTTTTTATGATACCTACACCTATACCTATTATATCTATATCTAGAATCTATTAGCTTTGTGTAGCGGCAGCCCCGCACCTTGGAAGTATTACGAGACGAATCACTATTACCTTCGAGAACGACACAGACGTTATTGTATACGCCCTTGAGAAAGCTATATCTCACGCCAGTAGAAATCAGCAAATCTTTGTGGCGCAGTGTGTGTGGTGGCTAGCATCTATTGTTGGTCTTGAGGCTGGGTTGATAAACTATATCGATACTCTTCAGCAGAGAGAAGAGGTTCTTTCGGAAACCGAGTTGGCCAAGGAAGTTCATCGAGTCCCCGATCAGGTTCAACATTATCAGCAGATTCATCCCGATCGAGCTCCGCAAATTCTAAGAGGAAACGCAGTGTCTGCAGCACCTAGGGATCTTACGGAAGATCAACGTCTTGAGCGTATCTTGGAAAGTGCAGAACGCGTTATTCAGGAGTTCGTTAGAGATCGGAATACGGATCAGCGCAGAATACAAGAGGTGTCTACGATACCACGAGATATTCAAGAAGACAGCCGGGAAGATATTGGGCTAGGAACTATACATCCGGATAGACGGAATCAGGTTCAGGTTTCCTATATAGATTCCAGCAATTCAATCGGCGAAGGCACTGCTCGGAAAGAATCGGTTACATTAAGCAGTCCCCTGACTAAGAGACAATATAAGGAACTCAATAAACGGGAATCCTTACTGTCTCGTGTTAAGGCAGGAAAAGTTAAAAAATCATTATCCAGGAAACAGCGAAGTACCCTAGGAGGTATTCCGAAGGATACAATATACGATTACCTGCAGGAGAGGAAATAGGATCTACGGCCGTACACATCTAAGTACAATATACAGGTCACTAAGTATATTGACAAGAGGTGTTGTTACCCCCGTAACAGTATGATAAATAAACACTATGCTCCTAGGTTTATTATACCGCGAATGAAGGAAGAAGAGCTCAAGGCTTATCAAGGGTTAAAGAAGCAGGGAGCCTTCTTACTACAATCGCCACGATTTGGATTGGGAGTTGTTTCAACCAAATTACCAAATCTTATGGTTACGATACCTATTCGGATACCAGCCATGACATCTGAATACGAGAACCAGCATCGATTTGTCCCGACATACTACAAGGGACCTGACGTTCAGAAACTGAAAATAGAATTTTGTGTAAAGCATGAAATTAAATCAGATCCATCTGACATTATAATATTCAGACGGAAATAAAATGTATGCCAATCAACGTCTTTGATTTGGCCGGATATACGCCTAATCTATTCGAATACGAGCCTCTTAACATATACGGCTTCATCGAAACGATTTTATCCGAGAAACCAGAAAACGACTGGAATAACCCTATATTCCACGTAGAACCCGAGACCCCCAAACCTTGTGTCGAATACTATGGACAATCGGCCAATAACGGCGAGTTACTTACGATTGACGATCCGGTATTCAAAGATCATTGGAAAGAATATCACTCATGGGCAGACGAGTGGGAGTGCTGCTGCAAAGAGGAAGATAAGACCGAGTGGTGTTATTGCAACGACAATAAATCATCGGCGAAATGCAGCCAGTGGTAGATTTTACCTGTGCTCCGATGGAGTGACTTTACGATATATTGATCATTATTGCCTTGTCTATGATAATGATTCAGTTACGGATTTTTTTGGAGCAATCAATGCTCATACGATACTATACATTCTGGCAGGATATTGTATGGTCGGCGCCTCCGGAATGGATTCAACAATTCGAAGAATCCATCCAGGTTGCATATGCGAAAATTGATAAATATACACCTCGCGATTGGAGGATGTATAATGAAGGAAAAGATAGCGGTTATACCAACGGTTATAACCAAGGGCTCTTGGAAGGGCATAATAGTGGCTGGGATGAAACCAAAGAATATTAACAGAAAATATTCGAAAGGGAGCTTAGAGAAGCTAAGCAACAATGGAAGGAAGAAGGTGCGAAAAATGAGTATTCTGAGGAAATAACAGAAGAATACGAGGAATCATACGTAGATGACGAGTGGTCATCGTACGGACAGAAGGAAAAGGAGCCTGAGCAAACAGAGTCCCGGGAATGGTTCAATCAGCCCGATGATGAGCTAATGGATGCCATCGAGCGTGATTCGAATTGCCCGATAAGAATCGAGCGAGTGTTGTTCTAATCCAGATTATGAGATAATTGCTGTTAGACGTCTAAGATGTCACTTCTACAAAGTTTTAAAAGATCATCAGTTGACGTAAAAGACCATGGTGTAGTGTTAGCAACGGTTCCGGGTTACCCGGCTGCGGTCCGGGTTTGGAACCGGACCAGATGGTCCAGTCCGGGTTGTTACCCGGAAAACAGGGGTACCCAGCGGGTTCGGGGACGGGTTGGACCGGAACCGCGGTTCCATATTACGGTTCCTGCAACTTTGGCTCCAATTAAGTATCTGAGTTCCGATCGTATCATGACATGATCAGTATGTAGATTGTGGAGTTTTATCCCCTCTTTCACCTCCCGCTGTCAGATTTGCGATTGGACCAATATTGGTTGAATCGCTGTGAAAGAAGGTGATATTTCGGCTGAAAAGTGCGTGTTTTCGATAGTGACGCAACGAATATTGGTCCGATCGCAAATGTGAGAGCGGGAGGTGAATGAGGGGCTAAAACTACACAATCTACGTACTGATCATGTCACGATACGATCAGAACTCAGATACTTAATTGGAGCGAAAATTGTAGACTTGAAATGACGGGTTTTTGCTGGAAACCCGTTGCAACGGTCCGGTTCCGGGTTGGAACTGGACCCGGAACCGAACCCGGAATTTGGACCCGTTGCTAACACTACCATGGTGCGAAAGCAGGTTTAATGCTACCACCACCAATTCCATAGTGGTTGCATAATATCTTCGACATTATTTCGTCGATATTACCTTCCCATATTACTTCGGTACTTACTTACTCGACAGTATTACCCTAAGTAATTAATATCTTCGACATTACTTCGTCGATATTACCTTCGCATATTACTTCGGTACCTACTCACTCGACAGTATTACCTTAAGTAATTAATATCTTCGACATTATTTCGTCGATATTACCTTCGCATATTACTTCGGTAATTACTTACTCAATAGTATAACCTTAAGTAATTAATATCTTTGACATTACTTTGTCGATATTACCTTTGAATATTACTTCGGTACTTACTTACTCGAGAGTATTACCTTAAGTAATTAATATCTTCGACATTACTTCGTCGATATTATCTTTTATATTACTTCGGTACTTACTTACTCGACAGTATTACCCTAAGTAATTAATATCTTCCACATTACTTTGTCGATATTACCTTTGCATATTACTTCGGTACTTACTTACTCGATAGTATTACCTTAAGTAATTAATATCTTCGACATTACTTCGTCGATATTATCTTTTAATATTACTTCAATAATTATTACTCGATAAATATTACTTTATAAGTAATATCTTTAATATTACTTCGGTAACCACTACTTAATAGTATTACCTTTAGTAGTTAAATACCTTCGACATTACGTCGTTAATATCACTTTCGTATATTACTTCGGTAATTACTGTGATATTATCTTGTTGACATTATCTTTTAATATTACTTCGACAATTATTACTCAATAATATTAGGTTATAAAAGTAATTAATATCTTCGATACTACTTAGATAATAGTATTATTGCATACTACTTGTATGCTTAATAATTATTGAGAAAGGAGTGAGGACTAAATTATTACCTTCGGTAATAAGGTATCTACGATACTATTTTATAATATTTTATAAAGGGCGTCTGGAAAAACACCCTACAAAGAAGGGGGTAAAAGATTGTGAAAAAAAATAAGAATTTAACTTACGCCAAAAAATTATAATAACAAACAAAGAATTGTACGGCAAGAAAATTAAAAATAACTTAATATTGAATCAATTATTCTGAGATAATGAAAGCTCCTGTGCATGGCGGTATACACCGAGAGAGATTGCTTTCGAGCATCAAGAGCAAATAAAAATCAGATTAATAATTCAGTATTAAATAATACGTCATGATGGAAATGAAGAAGAAAGGTTGCAATAATTATCGTTAATAAGAAACGATAAAAAGATTACTACTTAAGGATTCTAGGATGATAAATATTATTAGGCTTGATGGATCGTCTTAACGGATGGTCAGGATTCAAGTTAGCCAAAACCGTGTGACACTGTTCCATGTCGCATGGCATTAGTGTTAATAATAGGAAGTTCGAAGATCCAAAGGATGGGCTTAGATGTACCAAAGAAGATGTCTCTAAGGAACTTGAACCGAGAGGTGAAAAATGAAGACATATTCAGAGGAGTAAATGAGCATAAGCAACATGGGAATTCATGCACGAGAGAAGCCCGGGAAGAGTAACAGATACGGTTGCAACAAGAAGATAGGAATACGATTCTCACTACAGTTCAAATCACCTTCGACTAAGAGAAACGGAGATGCGTAGTTGTATCTTCCGGTTTTCTCATTCGATTAACCTTCGATAAAGAGAAACGAGGATGTAGAAACAAAGATACGCTAAAGTATCTTCAGGTATTCTCATCGACATTCAAATACCCTTCGACAAAGAGAAACGAGGACAAGGTATTCTAATCGACATTCGAATAACCTTCGACAAAGCGAAACGAGGATGTGTGTCACATTCTCAGGTATTCTCATCGACATTCGAATACCCTTCGATAAAAGAGAAACGAAGTTATACCAAGTATGCTTCAAGTATTCTCGCAGTCCATGAGTACTTTACAAATCTAAGTATTCTATAATCTATGCAATCGAAAAATCTTGATTACAGCTCTATGTAGGAATGTTCCGAAATTATGGATCATCTGGGAATACTTAAAGCTAAGTATCTCCTATGAAATTAAGGAACATAATTACAGCTACAAAATACAGATTACTACGTATCCAAAGAGACGGGCATATACCAAGTTATGTCCAGGTACTCTCGTATACGAGGACTTAAGATTCCATATCTTATTCAACATAGTTTAAATAAACAATTGGAGATAATTTAATGAACGCCTACATCCAGTACCTCTGGGTTCTAAATTAAATTATTCCTGGTTGTGGAAAGATTCTACGGGTCAAACTTAGGAAACATAACTAAATGATATCGGGCATATTCAACGATTGTCAGACCTGACCCTCTTGCCGGTGGTACTGTCACGGCGAAGGTCTTCGATCGCCGTGGAACATTTCTTGTACATTTGGAGATATTTCTGAAAGCATTTTGAAGGCAACTTATATGTATCCATCAGAGTACGAATACGTTAACCGTTGAAAGCTGAAACATATTCTGAAATATGGGAGTAAATGGGTTGCGCTTTGAAGGTGTTAAGTTTGGCAAAATCCATGCACGAGTATGGTATTCAATTTAACTATGGCAATGGAAGATTAATTATATGTACCCGGCGGACGTGTTAACTGTTGAAAGCTGAAGCATGTTTGTCGTCGAAGGCGTCAACCGTTGAAAGCTGAGACGCACTAGACGTAGGGAGTAAATGATTATCACTACGTTACCATGGGAAAGGAGAATCACGGTTATCTTGCTATGTGTTCGTTACGCAGGACGGCAGGAAGCGTTGGCATCACGCACCTACAGAAGGGGATGATACCACGAGTTTCGAAGTCAAGAGCAAGGAACAAGAGATGGTTTAAGAGAAAGAAAATTATACAACAGTTATAGAATAGTTGTTGTATAGAAAGATGTAAGGGGGTTGCAGAGCACGAGGAAAGTTATAAAGATTAGGGGTATATGAATGAATGACAGATAAAGATAGTAAAGCTAGGGGATCATCATAATTGATGCTAAGCCCGTACTAGTCTTACTATATGAGGATCTGTTGATGATGAAGCAGAGGAACATCGAGAGCGATGCTAAGCCAGTACTGTGGAATCATTTTAAGAGAACACACTTGTGATGTGAAGGATTATTATGAAGTCTGCTTCTTACGACGGAGCATCATTGAGGTCACCGATCTTAGAGAAGGGGGTGATGTTAGGTGTTCTCCCCTAGTGGTGATAATGGGACTTGTTGATAGTCGGACAGCGCATACCACGCCCAGACTTGCAAGTGTTTGGCCCAGTGGTGTGCCCATTGGCGGGGGTTCATACCAGTCACGAGAAGAGCTCGAAAGACGGCCAGTGAGTTGAGAGACCAGGTCCGTGAGCGGCTTCTGTCATTCCCAGATACTATGTGGGACATGCTTGTGAGCAAGCACGGCAGTTGATAGTCGAATGCGAGTACGTGGGCTCTTCACTGCGTGACCGTAATGGCAGGGTACCCAGTGCGGCACACCCCGGTGTATTTGAGACAACTGTCTCTGCCTAAGCATGACGTAACTGAGGGATTTATGGCATTGGGTAAAACCAGAAGCGATTACCTTGCATTGGTTTGCATGGGTGTAGCTCGCAACTTAAGGTGTCATAAAGACTCTATGTTAACAGCACGGAACTGGTATTCTGATAAGCCTGTTTTAACTACCGAACAAACTCATCAATAGCGAGATGTCAAAGTTAAAGTTATGGTCTGATTAATGAGCGATATGATACTTGTCTCCTATGGGGATGCGCCAGCACATCCGAGAGGCGCCAGCAAATGAGTCGCAAGGATATCTACCGGGCATTGGCAATTAGACCCACAGATATGTGGCTACCATTGAGGGAATTAATCATAGCTCGAGAGAGTAACTGGGCTATAAAGAGATCACATTGTTCCGGCAATGAAGAAGACAAGCTCGAACAGCGAGAGAGAAACACTACCTACCAGCGGAGAAATATCCTTATTTATTTATGCGTTTTTATGATACCTATACCTATACCTATTATATCTATATCTAGAATCTATTAGCGTTGTGTAGCGGCAGCCCCGCACCTTGGAAGTATTACAAGACGAATGACTATTACCTTCGAGAACGACACAGATGTTATCGTATACACCCTTGAGAAAGTTATATCTCACGCCAGAAGAAATCAGCAAATCTTTGTGGCGCAGTGTGTGTGGTGGCTAGCATCTATTGTTGGTCTTGAGGCTGGGTTGATAAACTATATCGATACTCTTCAACAGAGAGAAGAGGTTCTTTCGGAAACCGAGTTGGCCGAGGAAGTTCATCGAGTCCCCGATCAGGATCAACATTATCAGTCCATTCATCCCGATCGAGCTCCGCAAATTCTACGAGGAAAGGCAGTGTCTGCAGCACCTATGGATCTTACGGAAGATCAACGTCTTGATCGTATCTTGGAAAGTGCAGAACGCGTTATTCAGGAGTCCGTTAGAGATTGGAACACGGATCAGCGCAGAATACGAGAGGTGTCTACGATACCACGAGATATTCAAGAAGACAGCCGGGAAGATATTGGGCTAGGAACTATACATCCGGATAGAAGGAATCAGGTTCAAGTTTCCGATACAGATTCCAGCAACTCAATCAGCGAAGGCACTGCTCGGAAAGAATCGGTTACATTAAGCAGTCTCCTGACTAGGAGACAATATAAGGAACTCAATAAACGGGAATCCTTACTGTCTCGTATTAAGGCAGGAAAAGTTAAAAAGTCATTATCCAGGAAACAGCGAAGTACCCTAGGAGGTATTCCGAAGGATACGATATACGATTACCTGCAGGAGAGGAAATAGGATCTACGGCCGTACGCATCTAAGTTCAATATACAGGTCACTAAGTATATTGACAAGAGGTGTTGTTACCCCCGTAACACTGGTGACATTCTCCCCAATGTTCCTCTCACCAATGTCCCTCTCCCTGAGGCGTGCCCGGATGGATCGGTAAGCAAGGAGTGAACCAGTCCTCGGGTTGCACAGGAGTCGATGGTTGTGGCGTTCAGTTTAGGGTCGGGTTCTTGTCTTTCCTGTTCATTTCCATTGATCTAATCTATTGATCTCAGGCATTTATTATTACACACGTCGCGAGGTCTTTGGATCGCTCAAGGTTTATTTGATTTATGGGTTTTGTACTGGTTTTATTTTCATTGGTGTTAGTTATTTCATAGTATTATGGGACATTGCTCATGCAGCGTTTCTGCAACCCCTGGCTTGTAAGGAACCTCCTTGTGATGTTGTTGCGATACAATAAGTTAGCTGAAAGCATCGTGAGCTTACACACGAGGGTGCTCAGGCACAGCACGAACATTCGTCACATCCTACAGTGTATACTCTGCTCCTCGCATGTCGTCAACAATGTCAGAGAAGACCCCATTCCGTTGCCCCGAATTTTCAAGCCGAAAGAAGTTCACCTCCGAAAGCTGGCGACTTGAATATATCAAATCACACCATCCTGAACACCTTCATGTTTCACGCCAGAAGAATCTGACTATTTGCAGTGCGCCCCGACGGGTTGAACCCACTCAGCGTCGTGAATTCAACGCCAACAAGGACTCAGTCGAAGACTTGGACGTGTTTCCCTACCGCGAATACGTTGAAAACATCGCAGACTCGGAGCCTCAACCACCGTCACCTCTGCCGCGGAGGGACGTATACCCCGGCGCCAGCGCTCTGCTGATCGATTACATTGCTGAGCCCTGGGAACGCGACGCTCAGGGTTTCCTTGAGACGAACCTACAGAACAATCTCCACTACCCATTTGCGACGCGTGAAGAGTACCAGTACACCCAATGTGGGATCAAGAAGAACGGTATGAAGACGTACTATGACAACCTGCTGAAGGAAGAAAACACCACTCTGTGTTTCCCAAGCTTCGAAAAGAGGGATGGTGTCTACAAGCTTGTGGCTAGTATGCCAGATGATCAGGCTCATGGGGAGTGGGAACGACACACTGTCGAGGATATGAGATGGAATGACAATCACCAACGCCCTATCAAATACTGCAGTCGAGACACCACAAGGAGCATGAGATGACTGATGCGGCAGCCAGCCTTCGCCGAACATCTCATTTTCGCCCCTGAGCGTTGCTGTACCAGGGATACGCCCCCGAAACGCCTCTATACCAAAATGCAAAGTGCGGACTGGTGGTGGGAGACACAGGTAAGGAGAGATACTCGGTGATAATACCGTGCTAATCAAAGTTTAGTCCACACTCCGAGTGGGGGATACACAGGTTCCCTTGATCTTCATGTCCGACGGAACACATTTCTCCAATTTTGCTCGCGTCACACAAGAGTGGCCTGTATATATAACAATTGGCAATCCATCATCGAAGATCTGCCAGACGCCCTCAACGCACAGCGTCGTAATGGTTGCTCTCCTACCAAGTCCGATCAAGATCCACAATATTCCTCAGAAGCGGATGGATGACCAGAGGCAAACAAACCGACAGGTGCTGAAGGAAGTACTCTGGCGGGTACTCCAGCCACTCACCTTTAAACAACATCCCAGCGCCGACAGCGGGTATTACAACGTTCTCTGTTCAGATGGCAACTTCATGCGTTGCAAACGGGTTTCATCAGCATGGCCTGCTGATTGCCCATAGTATAGCGACGTACATCATCTCGAGTGAAATGTCTGTTTTTGGTGGGAGTGTCCACAGAACGAACTTGGACATTATGTGTATCCTGACAAGCAACACCCCCGGCTGGATCAAAACCTTGATAGAACGCTCAGCGATGCCAACACCAAGTCAGCCGATGCCGAACTTTCGTACTGCCATGTTCACCGAGGATTCAACATGTTTCGACACATTCCCTGTATTGTGAGCAACCTCCCTAAGCCCGACCTCCTCCATACAATGCAGATCGGCATCCTTGACAACCTGCAGAAGTGAATTTTCCACTGCATGATGACGCATGAACGGCTCGACAAGTACAATACCATCTGGTTATCCATGGCTGCTTATCACTACCTCACACCAAAAAATGAGTCATATGAGGAAGTTTCTCAATGCAATGGGAAGGAGATGCAGGACATGAATCGGTACCTGCTGGGAGTTGTAACTCAGTCTCTACGAGGTGGAAGCCCCGCTCAGCGTCCCATATTCAATTGCGTAACGGGGTGCACCCAGGCATTGTTAGAATTCTATATGTATGCTCGATATAAATCTTATGATGGTGCAACATTGAGCTACATGGAGGACACCTTGCATCGTTTTCACAGATTCAAAGGTGTTTTCTTACTCGGGCGAGCCGGCAGACAGGCGAAGGGGAACGCCAATGCCCTGAGAACATAACTCGTGAAGAAGCGCAAGGTAGACGAGGAAACAAATGCTGAAACTTGGACGCAGGCCAAGAAGCGGCGTGAAATGAACGCCTGGCGGGATTATATCAGCCACGAGATAGATATCTCCAAGGAGTTGGATGCCGACTTAAACTTTCTGAAGATCGACTTGATGTCTCATTTGACCGAACAGATTCGTCGATATGGAGCCTTGTAGCAGTATTCTGCCGAGAGACATGAACAAGCACATAAAACGAACATCAAGGACGGTTCGAACGCCTCCAATCCCAATCTCAACTACCCGACACAAGTAATCACCTTTCAGTGTCGCATTCTCTGCTTCGAAATCAGAGAGCTCAAGCTCCAAGCCGTCGCTCAGTGTTGGGAGACCAGCGCTGCCGCCTGGAAAGTATTCCCTTCCATTGATGATCTGGCTGCCCCCCTGAGCTCCCATTCATATGCGAAGCCCGAATTCATGGGGCCCCCAAACTGCCGTGATGGAACGCATCCTGACGCTATAATCAAAGACTCCAGAGCATTAATCGACAAGAGGCAAGACGCAAAGCACCGCCCCGCAAAATACCGCGGCACGCGGGAGGTTATCAAGCATAAGAGTCGTAACAACACGTACATATCGGATGAACAACTGCACGCAATAGAGCTCTGTATTTACCACTGTATCATGGTTCAAGTTGAGGGTTTAGAAGGTGAACGCATATCTCAAATGTGGCAATGCACAGGAAGCCAGAGCTGTCTCGGAGGGGATCGACGGAACGACTGGGTACGGGTAAAGCAACGCCCAGGGAGGTGTTATGGCGCGCTGAATGAGCATCTGCAGTGGCAACTGCAACGACTATTCAAGATCAAGCTCCAAAATGAGGATGGACCTTTCGTTGAGTATTGGATAGCACTGGTGCTCACCACAATACCTGAAAACTCGGGTAACTTGGATCCCGTCTCGAAATTTGTACATGTGAGAAATGCACCGTCAGCCCTTGCTTTGCAAGTTTTCAGCGTGGCAAACATCGTTGGCTGCGCGCACATAATTGCTGAGATAGCTACAAGTAGTAAGACAGGAGACGGACAGAACGAGTGATGGATTGTCAATGGCCACATAGATCTTGCGACTTGGAATGATGTGTATAATTAGTAAAGAGAGAATTGCATTATGCGCGCAGGTAGAAGGAACGCGTGGAGTGGTTTTCGCAGCGTCACCCATCGCATTGCAATCCCGATGCAAACAGTTGCCCAATGAACCCATTCCTACTTATGGTCACAGTCGACCTTCACCTCCAGAGTGTTGCTTTAAAATAGGAGACCGATAGAGCGAGAAGAAACAGTGAAACAGCAATTGGAGGGCAATATGTAACGCGACTCGTGGTATTGAGGCCGCGCACGGAATAATCCGGCACTGGGGTGTCTCTGACGGCTGTGACGGAGTGCGCCTACTCTGACGGAGCCATTCCACCCAGACGGAAATATATTTTGCTGATGTATATCCTCAATCTCTTTGCCATCCATCGGAACATGGGACCAGCTTGATGGGGAAACACATGTTGGCCAAAGCCCACATGGCACAGGTACACGAATTAACCGAGTCGGAGGTCACTGAATGGCCTAGTTTGATCGTGCATGAGGCAGCTTTGGGCATCCTGAAGATGCAAGGAAATTGCGGAATCACCATAGTACGTGTGCCAAGCTATATGATATCTGATATCCAATTCAATCCATATTAACTGAAATGACAGACAAAACGTAACAAACAGGCAGCTAAAGACTTGGAAACCTCCGAATTTCACAAAGACAAGTGTAATCGTAATGTAATGTTAGGAAGTGTTTTAGCACATATTCCATGAAATACTAAAGAAAATCACACGCTACAAATGTCATATAAGACATTACGTGACGAGGTAGTCCTACTGTCTGCTAAGCAGTGTGGTCAACCGTCCCGTCCGTCCGACATCACCCAGGATTAGGACGGGACGGCAACTCTCCGTCCGTCCCCGGGACGCTGCCGACATTTGGATCATGGACGGGGACGGACGGCAAGGACGGCCG
>Ga0307514_10000482_pt1 | contig 82093 bp, 100 predicted proteins | sample 16_EM_MG_FD_203088 | JGI IMG/M metagenome (GOLD analysis project Ga0307514, IMG submission 203088) | Populus trichocarpa ectomycorrhiza microbial communities from riparian zone in the Pacific Northwest, United States - 16_EM | ecosystem: Host-associated > Plants > Roots > Unclassified | place... | reverse complement strand
TAGCAGAGGGGACGAGATTGCTGGTCGTTACTGTTTCGAGTTTATTGACCGGCACACGTCGATGTTTAGCGCAGTATTCATTCTCCACATACTTCAGAAAGGCCTCTTGGTATTGTGTAGTGTAGGATGTCTCGTCCTCAGGATTAATATCCATTCCTTTGTCCCACTTTCTAAACGATCGCAACTTCCTGAAAGGATCAAGGATGTGCGCGGAAATCAGAAGCATGCCCGTCGTTGGAGTCACTTCGGCGTAGTATTTGGAGAGCTTCTGTCGAGCTAACTTCACAGCGAAGAACAAGTCTTCCTTCCATGGAGTCTTCTTCTTGGCCAAAGCTCGCATCACGCCGTCCATGTGATCGAACATGTCATTGTACACAGTAATAACATGATGCAATGTGACTGTATGCCTCTTCGACATCCAAAGGGTCCAATATCGAAATGGCCTCAATACTTCCATGACATACTTGACAATCGTCCATTCGTCCTGAGTTGTGAATAGTGGCCGATATTCAGCGTATTTTGGGTTCTTAAGCCACTCGCGGGTGAATTCCCGTAAGCGGTAGGCGCGCTCGAGCAACTCCAGAGTAGAGTTCCAACGTGTCTTCACATCCATAATCGGAAGTACTGCAATGCGGACTTTGGCTTTCTGACAGTCAATAAACTCGTTTCGGCGACCAGGTGTTAGCGTAATTAATACAGCAAGCATTCTCTGCTTTATGAAGGTCAGCTTCAGGACTTTCAAAATATCATGAAATACGTACTTTCTCAATTATCTTTGCTAAACCTGGTCTCATGGCCGACACCTTATTGATTCTAGCATTGCCCTCCTTTCGAAGTCTTTGACTCTTTCCAATGTCTATGCTTTCATTCTCGCCAAATTGCTGATCGCGCTCATGGGCTTCCCAAGACTTGGTGCGGCCTTTTACACCGAGACTGCTCATGAATGCACCTAAAGCCAGCTGTATGACGTGCGCCATGCACGGTATATGGTTCCTCAATGCAGGCCACTCGATTCCAGAGGCCTCAAGTGTTGATTGCAGCTCGCGTGTCATCGAGTAGTTTGAGGAAGCATTATCAGTCGTAATACCAAGCAAACGGCCGTCGGTAAGCTCAAAACGATCAAGCACGTCCTTCAAATGTACGGCTAGCCTTGCTCCAGTATGTTGGCCCTTAACCTGTCATCCTTAATTAGCTTTCGAAACGGGAAATGAACAGGCGATTAACCTCATCGAAAGCGAGTTGAACTTCACGCAATGCCCAATTTCGATCCATATAGTAAGCAATGACTGACGTTATCGCTAGTTTGTTCGTTGATGTCCATCCGTCCAAAGCTAAACTAACTTTATTTCGTAGTGGCAATTGCTTCTTAATTGCATCCACAGTCAGTGCATATTCCCTCCGGCAAATGTTACTAAGGGTCGTAGCGGACGGAAGAACTAGGTCATCGCGTAATGCCTTATATGACCGTCGTAGCTCAAGATTTGATATAGCGTTCCATGGAATATGTGCCGAAACAAATCCTAACATGAGGTAGCGATTCCACGTGTCTTGGTGAAATTCGGAAGTTTCAAAGTCTTTATCTGCCAGTTTGGAACGTTTTGTCTGTCATTTTGGTCAATATGGATTAAACTGGATATCAAATATGGTTTTCCTCTGCAAACTTACTATTGTAATTCCACGACTTCCTTGCCTCTTCAGGATGGCCAAAGCTGTTTCATCAACTGTCGTACTAGTCAATTCAGTGACCTCGGACTCTGTTAATTCGTTTAACTTTGCGATGTGAGCTTTTGCCAGCAAGTGTTTCCCCATTGAGCTGGTCCTATGTTCTGATGGATGGCGAAGAACTTGATGACAAACGATACATATGATGCCAGGGCTGCCGGTCTCCTCAATTCCGCAGTGCAAATAGAATCGCCACGAAGGCGCATGTCTAGAATTCTTCCAAGTAATAGGCCGCTTCGAGCCTGCATTCATGAAAGCCCATCAAGCGTCGAAGATGATTTTTAAAGTAAGGTCGCTCAAATCACCAATAAAGCCACGTTCATTTTTGGAAGAGATTATAACCTCTAACAATGAGGTGTTCAAAGATTGTATATCAGACATGGCGGTAGAAATTTAAAAGCTGGGTAAGCCGACTCGAGAGACTGCCGAAAATAATGATACAGCAAAGCAGATTGCGGGTTCAAAAATATTGACTCTACAGCTACAACGATAATAATCAGATCAGTCAGACATTGCATGTATATTTGTCATGATGAATACAAGGACAGATTGCAACGACTGACCGCAGAAACCTCCATTTAGGAACAGCATACTACAGTTTATTGCTGTGTAGCGTTCAGAGCCTTAACGCACCGTGGGCGCACAATTGTAGGAGGCGGACGCAATATCGACACTTGCATTTTTGCCAATAAACGCAGCCGATAGGGTCATTGTGGTTTATCTGCGTTCTATTCCAGTTATATTATCAAAGATGCCAGCGCAACAATCATTGAAGCTCCGTTGACGTTCAATTTGGGACATGGTTACGATCTTGGCGGGAGCATATTTACCTGGAAAGGCGGCCGGTAGTACGATTAAAGACCATTGAAGACGCTTAGCCGCATGATTTTCCAAGTTGGAAGACCTCAAATCGTTGACGCTCCGTTGACGCTCAATTTTAGGGCATAGTGACGATGTCATCAATAGCATTTTTTCCTAGAAAGACGGCTGATAGTTCGATTATATGTTGATATCGCTGCAGTGCCCTCGGAATGTCCGAGATGCATGGCCAACAGTCGTTGACACTCCATTGACGCTCATTTTTAGGACATAGTAGTGATGTAGTTGTAACCGTTTTTGCCTAGAAAGGCACCTGATAATGTAATTATGGCATCATGCCGCCGCACAGCCCTAGGAGATTCCATGATACAAGGCCAAAAGTCGTGGACTCTCTGTTGACGCTCATTTTTAAGTCATAGTAGCGATGTAGCCATAACCGTTTTCGCCTAGAAAGGCAGCCGATAATGTAATTATAGCTTCATGCCGCTGCACAGCCCTAGGATTTTCCATGACACAAGGCCGAAAGTCATTGACGCTCAGTTGACGCTCATTTTTAGGACATAGTAGCAATGTAGTCTCAACCGTTTTTGCCTAGAAAGGCAGCCAATAATGTAATTATGGCTTGATGCCGCCGCACAGCCCTAGGATTTTCCATGATACAAGGCCAAAAGTTGTTGAAGCTCAGTTGACGCTCATTTTTATGACATAGTAGCGATGTTGTTTCAAGACTTTTTGCGTAGAAAGGCGGCCGATAGCGCGATTATGGGGTAACGTCGCCGCGCACCCCATGCAGTTTCCCAGATGCAAGGCCAAAAGTTGTTGACTCTCTGTTGACGCTCATTTTTAGGACATAGTAGAAATGTTGCCGTCACCATTGTTTAAGAGAAAGGCGGCCGATAGTTCGATTATGACTTACTGTAACCACACAGCCTACTGGATATTTCATGACACAATGCCAAAAATCGTTGACGCTCCATTGACGCTCACATTAATCACATCGAAACAGCCTTTGTACACTCAATAATTGTATGCAAAGAATCAAATACACAGTTATGACATCCATTATTGGGTTTGTATCTATTATCGTTTGCATCCAGGAGATTTGTTACCTCTCAATTTTTGATCAACTGCTATCTACGCTATCTGAGCAAGAAATGACGTGGCCCTATTACATTCCTGCGCTTTCGGCTGGCAATTGATGGCATGTGAATCATTTCACTAGTTTTTGGTAAATATAGCTCGACTTCCTCACCAATCCTTATCCAGCTCCTTCTCCTCGATTTCCATGACGTACCACAAGCAATTTCAAATATCTCAACCATGTGCACCAGGTCTGTGCAGACAGTTATGCAGTTGGATACATGGATGAATATGACATGACGGCTGTCATTTAGATTGATTCGTCATGCGCACTGACCGCTCTTCCTATGACACATATGACATCACTCACTTAAATTTTGTTAGCACATTTCGTCACAAATATTGCTTTTGCTTTGTCACTTAAGAGTCACTTGCAGAATCAAACCAAAGGTGATGGCCGTCTTATAACCCGATTTGGGTTTTAGAAATTTCACAAGGTGCGGTCGACCCTTGCACATGCACAGACGAATTATCATATCTCACAATTTGCTCACTGAAATCAAGCCAAAGCGGACAGGTAGCAAAATTAGTATACAACTTGCTTTTCACCACGATCAGACGTCAAAAAGTACAGTTTGCACTACTATTGTTCCGCAGACGCTGGAGCCATCAACATCTCTTCGTCGGAATCCGATATCTATATGGCAATTAGCTGGAGGCTATATGCAGGGGTAAAAGCTGACTGGTTCAACTAGCTTCACTTTCAGCAACATTGACGAATCGGCCTCTGCAGCTGGCTCACCACTTTGTATGCTCGATTGAGACTGCGGCTTCACCGAACCTAGCCTAATCTGACTACTTCCTGGTCGAGAAGTCCCTTGCGGCCTTTGCGATATTCCAGGGACAATGTCAAGACTCTCCATCAGCTCTCCAAATGTTGCTGGTGGAGGTGCCGGAGCGTCATGGATTATTTGTGGCTGGATAACGGCCGGAACCCTCAATTCGGTGGGGTCGTACTTCTTATCTCGTTGACAGAAGTAGTCGGCTGCATCCTCCTATCCCGGTTGGGTTAATTCGTCGAGCTTCAACTGCTTCTGCCGACATCCCTCCATGCGCTGCTGGACCGTTTTGGTGATTGTGCCCATCACCCAGCCCGGTTCGTCATCTTTGCTCAAATTGCCCTGCTCAGTCTGTTCCTCATCTTCTTCTTCCCCATCCTCCCCATCGTCGGAACTTGCAAGATCACTCAGACTGTCTCCGATAGCAACCAGCATCTCCTCAAACGTCTTTTCGGTCTCTCTGGACGTCAATTCCACTATTTCAGCCTGCGTCATATCATCCTGCTCTTGTTGAACCGTGGCCTCTGCGTCTTCAACTCGCTTTCTTGCCACAGCGATCTCTCTCTCCAGAAAATCCTCAATCCATTTCTCTTTCTCTTCAATGCTTAAGAAGTGCGTTTCTCGTCGCTTCTCCGCCGCAAGCTTCTTTTTGGATCTCAAGCTGCGCAATGCCCCAAGGGCTCGGATTCTCTCTGCCACCAAGCCGCTGTTGCCTGCAATCGCTTGCTGACGTCGTTGGGTTGACCGCTTTTTCGATTTGCCGTATCTGCCCGCCCGAAGTGGCGAAAAGTTCTTTTTCAGAGTATTGACCATTGTAGTTTTCGTGGAATTTGTTGTTAGGCGAGAGGTTGGATGTTGCAAGTTCTGGACAATATAGAGGTAAGCTGTGTCTTTTATGTCAAGGTTAGTACGTGTACTCATCTCGAACAAAGTAAAACCGCTCTCTTGACTGTCAATAAATCCGGAATAATGACACTAACCGTACAACATGACATGATTGTTAGCGTCAGTTTCATATAATATCCCAGGGATTATTTCAGACAAACATCAGCAGACGTCCTTTCGCTCGAATTACATCCTATTAATATCCACCAATTGGGCAATTTCGGCGGTCGTACACCGCAATTGATCCCTGATATCAAACAGGCAACATCAGACCGACTGATTGCAAATTGCGGGGCGGTTGGAAACCCCTGCAACTTGCATCCATACTCAGAAGGATTCATCTTGATCATAACGATCCTGTAGGCTGCTATATATTCCATTCTGACATGAAGCTAACTATATAGTCTTCAGGGCTTCCCACTTCCTCTCATTATCATCTTCTTCTCCTATTCCACATCAGCACATTATGGATACACAACCACCTCAGGCAGGTGAGAGCGGATCAAATACCGGCAGATTGGCAGGCGCTACATCCAATATGGAGCTTCTTTTCACACATCAAGATCTCAGACACAAGTTAGTTCACCGCGATGCTGCCAATGTAGCCACCAAACATATGACCCAGGATGCACATTTAAAGATCGTCCGCAAGACTGGCACCAGCAAAAACTAGAAGCAGCATGCAGTTGGATGTGAGTATATCCTGATCATGGCAAACGGCGGTCAATTAACTGTACGACGTACAGCGGGTCTCCGTAGAGACCTACGCAACGAAATCAACGCTGCCTGTAACGGGAAACCTCCATGGTAGTGGTAACAGGCGAATGTCATTGTTAGAAGCATCGACTATTGTCTTGTAGGTTTTCAACATGTCTGCCACTATGGCAAGCCAAGAAGGTCAGGTACAGCTGGAACAGTCCGACATGCGCCTGGCGTTGAATATGGCCAAAATGGCCAAAGAAGGCATTTCGTGTGCCGCAATTGAGAAAACGAAATATCTCATTAGGAAACCACGCGCCGAGGTCCGAAAAGAGAAGAAGCGGGGTGTTGAGTTTCCTGGGCATAAAAAGGTGAAGGCTGCAATACAAAGACACGCCGGCAATGCTTCGTCATAACCAAACGGCCGGCTGCCTTCCTTGCCAAAATGGCACCGCAAATAATCCGCAGACACGCTGGAGACGCAAAGGAACAGGTGCCCCTCCCCCTGCCCGACGCAGAGTGCGGACTCCAGCGCCGACTCCACCTCCGCCCGGCACGCCACCCGCCCCAACCGGTAACCTCTACGGAGCTCAACCGTCTGAAATCGTCAATTTGCCGACCGGATATACTTATTCGCATACAGCTCTTTCCTAAGCGGGATTTTTCGAAAATGATGAGGATACCGAGCACAATACCGATTTTGATCCAGATATGCTTACTGACGATGGTTTGTACACTATCTGTGGTGTGGTAATGCATCTAACATTCATTTTCAAGACAAAAGCAGCGGATTGAGCGATCCCGTGACTGATAACGAGCGTTGACCGAAAGACACGGGATTTTGGAGATTATTAGTATATATATCTATGTATTATTAAAGAACAATGTAGTGATCAAGAAGAAAGTATATGAAAACGCCAGAAAGGCAGCCAAAACACAGTGAATGATGAATTGTGCCAAAATGAATGATTGCATATTGTGGATACAGCCATGGCATAATGGGCGTCAACGGAGCGTGAACGATTTTTGGTCATGCGTCGTGGGAAATAACACCTCCGATAGGTTGTAGTCAGTCACAAAGGAATTTTTGGCCACCTTTATCATCAAAACACACAGCAATACCCTCCCTGCCCAATCATGAAAATGAGCGTCAACGGAACGTCAACGATTTTTGGTCATGTGTCCTGGGAAATCCCACCCCCGATGGGTTGTACTCAGTCATAAAAGAATTTTTGGCTTCCTTTATAGCCAAAACAGATAGCAATACCCACCCTGCCCCATCGTGAAAATGAGCGTCAATGGAGCGTCAACGATTTTTAGTCATGCGTCTTGGGAAATGACACCTGCGATAGGGTGTATTGAGTCATAAACCAATTTTTGGCTGCCTTTATAGGCAAAACAGCTTGCAATACCCTCCATGCCCCATCATGAAAATGAGCGTCAACGGAGCGTCAACGATTGTTGGTCATGTATCATGGGTAATCTTGGGGGCGACAGGTTGCACAGTGTCATAAACTGATTATTGACTGCCTTTATAGGCAAAAGTGAAAGTGAAACGCTTCCTGCCCCATCTTCAAAATGAGCGTCAACAGAGTGTCAACAATTGTTGGCCTTCCATCATGGTTAATCACAGCGTGATGTGGCAGTCATTGTATATATATATCGTTTTGACTGTGATTATACTCTAAAAGGCTCAAGAATACTTAGTGGTAGCTCTGTAAATGAAATAAGTTGTTACTGTCCCGGGGGATGTGGCAAGAATATCCCGTACATATATGCCTATACAGGCTGTCATATCCTTCTTTATGGATGTTTGTCATCACGCAGCACTCATATTACCGAAGATGCAAGACCAAATATTGTTTACACTCTGTTGACGCTCATTCTCAGGATGTAGTTGGGCGCTTGAGTATTCTTGTTATGCACATCAAGGCGGCTAATACGTCGAAAACGAACCGTGACGTACCATGGTCAATATTTTATGATTAACAGTCGCCTATCTGAATGCGACCATAAATGTGAAACCCGAAACGCAGAACTGGAGATTGGAACCGACTGGTCTAGCCAAACCTGGCGAAACCCACCGGCTGCCGGGTACTGGTCCGGGATTGGCCCGCCAACTGTCTGCGGGTCGGGTTTTTGGACGGTTCTGGAACCGAACTGACTCGTTTTTGAGGTCCAAACCCGGACGGCTGGCGGGTTACCCTGACCCGTTGCTAACACTTCTTATAGTACGTCATTGAAATCAAGAAGAATGAGCTGCATAAGGAATGGTGAGGAAGTCAGGCTATAAATATTTGAAACTAGTGCATGGAGTGTTATGCTGTAACTTGCCGGCCGAAATCGTTGAAATGCGATGGACCTACGTCATTGATCATGTAGATGACGTGTATAGAGGTAGCTCAGAAACTGAGATTTCTCGAAGATCTTGGATCCAAATGATATTACATTGAAACTGTATACTGGCTGCCAATAGAGGCTATATGGATATTTTGTACAATTTTTGAGCACCCAATGACTGTGAGTAGGTCTCAAACGTAAGCTCAAAGGTTAGCGTCAACGGAGCGTCAACGATTTATAAACACATCTATTTAGTAATCACCATGGGGCACAGTCGCATCCATCCAAAGAAGAAGTATTGGCCGGCTTAGTAGGGAAATCGGAAAGCCACATGCATATTGCCCCATGATTGAAATGAGCGTCAACAGAGCGTCAACGATTTCTGGTCCTACATCCTGGATAAAAACTGTGCTGTGCAGCAGCATTTAGCCAAAATCATAATATTGGCGGCCTTTATGAGCCGAAATGCTATAGAGGATATCGCAACTACCTCCAAAAAATGACCATCAATGGAGTGTCAACGATTCTTGCCATTGCATCATTGACAATACAGAGGGTTTCGCTGCATCTTTGACTCATAATTGAACTATCGCCCGCCTTTCTCGGCAAACCATGGTTGTGCCAACATCAGGACTATATCCTAAACCCGAGCGTCAATGGAGCGTCAACCACTTTTCGCCTTGCATCATGAAAAATACAAGAGCTGCATGGCGACATTAAACTATCATCGAACTGTTGGACGACTTTCGACGCGAAAATGGATGCGACAACATCTCTACAATGTGCTAAAAATGAACGTCAACGGAGCGTCAACGACTTCTGGCATTGCATCTTGCAAAAGGCAAGGGTTGTGAGGCGACATTGACGGATAATTGAACTATCGGCCGACTTTCTAGTCAAAAATACCTCCGACAAGAGTGTAACCATGTCCCACAATGAGTGTCAACGATTTTTGATTATGCATCTTGGATAATCTCACGGCAATGGAATGTAGATTACACACAATAACCTTATTGGCAGCCGTCAATGGCCAAAATGCAATTGATGATATCGCGTACACCTTCTACAATTGAGCACCCACGCAGCGTGATCAGTTTTGATGGATGCTCCAAACGCCACCCTACAATGAACTGCATTGGGCTGTTCCTAAATCGAGTTTTACATGGTCAGTCTGCACAATCTATCCTTGTATAGAACTTCACAAATATGTATGCACCGTCTTACAGGTTTGATTTGTTTGCTTGAAGTTGTAGAGTCAATATTTAGGAACTCGCAGTCTACTTTACTGAATCGTTACTTTTGCCAGAGTTTCGAGTTGGATCAACCAGCGTTCAGAGTTTTACCGCCAGGTCTGATTCCAACTCTTTGAACACCTCCTTACTCGAGGTTATGATCTCTTCCAAAAATGAATGTGTCTTGATTCGTGATCTAAGCGACCTTACATTGCAAATCATTTTTGATGCTTGGTGGGCTTCAATGAATGAAGGCTCTAAGTGGCCTATTGCTTGAAATAATTCTACACATGCGCCGTCGTGGCGATTCTATTTACACTGCGGAATTACTCAGACCGGCAGCCCTGGAATAATATGTATTGTTTGGCATCAAGTTCTTCGCCATCCATCAGAACATGGGACCAGCTCAATGGCGAAACACTTGCTTGCAAAAGCTCACAACGCAAAGTTAAACGGATTAACAGAGTCAGAAGTTACTGAATTGACTAGTACAATGGTCGATGAAACAGCTTTAGCCATCTTGAAGAGGTAAGGAAGTCGACGAATGACAATAGTAAGTTTGCAGAGGAAATTCAGATTTGACATCCAGTTCAATTCATATTGACCGAAACGGCAGAAAAAACATTCCAAACTGGCAGATAAGGACTTTGACTTTTCGGAATTTCACCAAGACACATGGAATTGTTATCTCATGTCAGGATTTGTGTCAGCTCATATTCCATGGCATGCTATATCAATTATCGAGCTCCAGCGGTCATATAAAGCGTTACACGATGATTTAGTGCTGCCATCCGCTACAACCCTGAGCAACATTTGTCGTAGGAACTATGCACTGACAGTGGATGCAATTAAGAAGCAATTGCTGTCAAGAAACAAAGCTAGTTTAGCTTTGGACGGATGGACATCAATGAACAAATTGGGCATAACGTCTGTCATTGCTTACTATATGGATTGAAATTGGGCATTGCGCGAATTTCAACTCACTTTCGATGAGGTTAATCTCCTGTTCTTTTCCCTCTTCATAAGCTCATTCAGCATGCTTGGTCAAGGGCCAACATACTGGAGCAAGGTTAGCTGTACATTTGAAGGATGTATTGGATCGTTTTGAGCTCATAGACGGCCGGTTACTCGGTATGACGACGGATAATGCTTCCTCATATTACTCGAAGACACACGAGCTGCAATCAACACTTGAGGCCTCTGGAATCGAGTGGCCTGCATTGAGGAACCACATACCATGCAAGGCGCACGTCATACAACTGGCTTTGGGTGCATTCATGAGCAGTCTCAGTGTACAAGGCCACACCAAGTCTTGGGAAGCCCATGAGCATGATCAGAAATTTTGAGAGAATCAAAGCATAAATATTGGGAAGAGTCAAAGACTTCGAAAAGAGGGCAATGCTAGAATCAATAAGGTGTCGGCCATGAAACCTGGTTTGGCAAAGACAATTGAGACAGTACGTATTTTATGATATTTCGAAAGTCCTGAAACTGACATTCATAAGGCTGAGAATGTGTGCTGCATTGATTACACTCACACCTGGTCGTGGAAACGATTTCATTGAGTGTCAAAAACCCAAAGTCCGCATTACCGTACTTCCGATTATTGATGTCAAGAGACATTGGAACTCTACACTGGAGTTACTCGAGTGGGCCTACCGTTTACAGGAATTCACCTGGGAGTGTCTTCAAAACCCAAAATACACCGAGTACCAGCCACTGTTCACAAATCAGGATGAGTGGACGATTGTGAAGTATGTCATGGAAGTATTGAGGCCATTCCGATATTGAACCCTGTGGATGTCCAAGAGGCATACAGTCACATTGCATTATGTCATCACAGTGTACAATGATATGTTTGATCACATAGTTGGCATGATGCGAGCTTTGGCTAAGAAGAAAACTCAATGCAAAGAAGACTTGTTCATTGCGGTGAAGTTAGCTTGACAGAAGCTGTCAAAATACTACGCCGAAGTGACTCCAATGACAGGCATACCCCTAATTGCTGTACATATACTCGATCCTTTCTGCAAGTTGCGATCGTTTCGAAAGTGGAACACCGGAATGGATATCACTCCTGAGGATGAGATATCCTATACTATACAATACCAAGAGGCCTTTCTGAAGTATTTGGAAAATCAATACTGCGCCAAACATCGACGCGTGCCCATCAATAAACTCCAAAGCTTACCGAGCAGCAATCACATCTTCTCTGCAACGGCTTCACGATGCTGTCAATCATCCTTTGATCCATATGATTTGTCCAGCGATGATGAGGAATACCTCACACCTAACAATGTGGCTGAGACGACACCCGAACGAAGCTATCGCCCTGCGCGCTTATTGACTGCCACCACGCTCTCTTTCAATTCGCCGCCTGAACCACAAAAGAACTGGAGGCAAATCAATCCAAATCTCAATGATTACAACTCCGACCCAATGGAGTTTAGCAGTACATTTGGATACCAGACATAACCGACTGGTGGCGTCAACAGAAGGAAACGCACTCAAAGTACGCCGATCACTCCAATGTGGCGGCGCAACACATTCCCTATAATACCACATGCTGTGGGAGGGGAGGCCAGTTTTTCCCTTGGCTGAGATGTTATTGGCTGGATGCAGTCGAAAACCCCAGGCAAGACCTTTCGTGAAAAGGTCCTTGAAAGGTAGTTTCCTCCAGCCAATAACGGGATTTTGGCAGGCACTGATCCAGAATTGGACAACGCAAACACAGAAAACAACTCGGAAATGAAGACAGAGGCGGTGGAAAGGATACTGCACAGAATGGCCAAGGTTCACGACGCTGTGGAGATGTGGCAGGGCAGCCAAAACCTATGTGCTACACAGAAAGAATGTTGCGCTCAAAACAAACAGATGACCGCCGTAGGATACATTTCTGACACGGAAGAGATCGTCAAAGCATCCTGGTCACTCTTCCAACATGATGGTGCGGCTGCATTGAAATGGTCAGGAAGATCTCCTTTGCGACCACCTTTGTCTGCGAAGGACCTCCCTGGAGGACGAACTCAAATCTTAAATGTCCGCCGAATCCGGAGAATCAATTGTCACGCAGTCGAAAGTGACGAGGATAGTACAACTGAAAGCATTTCGGACACTGAAGATCGGCTCAACTGGAATGGGGACTTAGATAATCCAAATGACAGCAAAGATGATTGCGAGGCGGACTTTGAATATGATATGGAGCAAGACAATACCATCGAGTATCCGGAAACCCCAGAGCAGCGGGATGTGAGCGCTGCGCCAAATGTTCCTGGATTGATTCGGCCTACATGGAAGTCGAAGAGACATGCTGAAAAGGTGCTGGTGACGGTCAATGCAATTGAAACGAGAAGGAACAAGGGAGTGAAGAAAAAGTCGGACAGAATGCGTTATTGTTTCACCAGCTTCTGTATGTATCTTGACTGAGTGTTTTATTTAGCGATATATTATGGGTGAATGGAGAGCAGAAGATTGTAAATATTGGTTGATAAACAGATGGATAGCTGGCGCATAAAAGCTTTTGGCAAGACACATAAATTTTACTCCGGTGTGAGCGAACAGTGCAATTATATTTCTGCGCTCGACTTTACCACAGGGCCAAGTCTTAATCAGGTACAAAGACTTCCAATTAGTCCAAGTCATGATGAAAACTACCTTCGATGGCAGCAAATTTTGAATAGAGAATACAGTACAATGAGCGTCAACACATCGTCAACGATTTGTGGTCATGTAAGTACAGCAATTAATCAGTGCTCGGGTCGCTGTTAGGCATAACCGATGTATTCGCAGGTTTTATTGGTACAAGAGACAGCAACACGGTCATCGCCGCATTCTGAGAATGAGCGTCAATGGAGTGTCAACGATTTGTGGTTATGTTAGTACAGTAATTAAACAGTGCTTTGGTCGCTGTTAGGCATAATCTATGTATTGGTAGCTTGTATTGGCAAAAGAGACAGCACTACGGTCATCGTCCCATTCCGAGAATGACCGTCAACTGAGCGCCAACGATTTGTGGTCATGTAAGTACGGTGATTACACAGTACTTTCGTCACTGGTAGGCATGATCGATGTATTTGCAGCTGTTATTGTCAAAAGAGACAGCACTACGGTCATCGCCCCATTCCGAGAATGAGCGTCAACTGAGCGTCAAGGATTTGTGGTCATGTAAGTACAGTAATCAAACAGTTCTTTCATCGCTGTTAGGCATAATCGATGTATTGGCAGCATTTATTGGCAAAAGAGACACCACCACGGTCATCGCCCCATTCTGAGAATGCGCGTCAACAGAGCGTCAACCATTTTTAGCTTCGCATCTTGGCTAATTTATGTTCCCATTGGATGCATACATCCATTTATCAAATATTAGCAGACTTTTCTGGCCACAACGACAGCAAAATGCTCCCTGCCGCATCGTGAAAATGAGCGTCAATGGAGCGTCAACAGTTTTAGTTGTTGCATATTTGGTATTCAAGTCATTGAGCTAATCTTCGGGTTCATAACGGCATTATTGACCGCCATTATTGGCAAAAATACAATATACCAAAGGTTAAATACCGATTCCAACTTAATCTATATTGCAAGCTGCAAACCATACAAAAACACATTATTGGTTGTTGAAAACGCCATTTTGATATGATACAATTAACAGACTCCAAAAACAAGAGCCTTATTTGAATCTATAGATGAACTAGCTGAGCGACCCACTGACAACTTGCCCAATTCAAACGGGTTGGGTGTGTACCTTTGAATAGTATCTAAGTTGACGGTTTGGGTGCATTGACAACCCGGACCGAAAATTTGGCCACAGTTCAGTATTGACCCGGACCCGGACCTGAAGTGACAGTCCCGAACTGTTGCTAATACTACTCAGGTGATAGCGCTATCTCTGCCAGGCCCCTATAGCACCAGATCAATTACTTGACACGATACCCTCAGGTAATCATGCCGTTGCAATCTGCTTTGAAAGTATTACGGTTCTGACAACAATCAGGACATCCATCGCACACTATCAGCTTTTCCCGCACTTGAACTTAGACATCTCTTAATCGTATGATCTGGTAGTTGGAACATCTACCAATCAGCTTGGGAGTCCTTATCGCCTCTTCAATCCCTCATGCAGGTGAGTTATTTAATTCCATCATAGATTTAATCGGTGACCAACCAATACTATGTCATCGTAGATTATAGACAGAGAAGCTCATATCAGATATGAGATTACATTGCGATCCAGACCATACAACTTACAGTCTAGCGCTTGCTCTATGGTCAATGCCGACATCATTAATGCCTCAGATACGTCATGATAAGGTCGAGACATTCTTCCAACCGTAAAGTGCTCCACCTGATCTATGCCCATTACCCGTCAGGGGTGAAGAGTCATCTTTATCGCATATTGACTAACAACTGCCATATATGCAAACCATACATGTACGGCAGAGTATCCAGGTGTGAACACACATCTATGTGTATGCGTAATTTGATATGAACTCCTGCCCGAGAGCATATCTCTGATCACTTGAAATCGACTAGCATAGGTGTTATGCACAATGTCTGTTATGTATGGATCCTGGTGAACTCAAAATCAAGTATCATTATCGCTGTTCGGGGAGAACCCATAACATCACCCACTTCGCTATGACCAGTGACCTCAAAGGTGCTCCATCATAACAAGTGTAAATCAAACTCCACACAAAACTTAATTCCAATAACACAGTAATTCAATCCCTTAGCTTTTGCACAATCTTTGCATTGTTACTTGCGACCATCTTCTTTCCTGTCTTTAAATATCATCCGTCTTAGTCTACCACCAGGTTTCTTGCATATTAGTCGTTTAACAATCCTGGATTGTTATCCACCACATTATCATATGTCTCCCACATATTCTCCTCTTACAAAAAATCCTTCCATTTAACTAGAAACACAGGTTGCTTGCGATTATCGTCTGAAGGACCGCTTGCGATTATCGATTCCAGTATCCACTGTTCATGATCGGCTTCAACCTCGATTATTTGTGTGTTGGGGTTGGTTCCTTTATATTGTTCCAGTAATTCAATGTTCAAGTCCGGGTGTATTTTCCAAGACACCAGTAGTCTGAACATGCAATACTGTAGGTTGCTTCCTACCTATAAAACTTCGAATGGTCCGAACATCTTGTTATCTGGTTTCTTGCAGCTGTGCTTTACTCGAATGTTTCATCCATTAAGCATTACCAACTCTCCCTTTTTCAGTGGATCCATAACTGTTCTCTTTCGGTTATAATTCCTCCACATAGCTGCGACTGACTCATCTAACTGTTTCCTAAGATTCCACTGAACTGAATTCATACAGTGGCCATACAATTCCGAAGCTGGATTCCTGAACTGCATGTCTGTAGGTTAATTCTTCCACAGTTCGAATCCGTAAGTCGCATTGAATGGGGATATCTTGGTTGCCGCATGTTTTGAATTATTGTAAGCGTACTCTGCCATTGCGAACATAGAAGCCCAATCGGTTTGTTCATAATTACAATATGATTGCAGATATGATTCGATTACCTGGTTGATCCGGTCTGTTTGTCCAACGGTTTGTGGGTGATATGAAGTTCACATGCTGTGCTGGATTCCTAGGTTGTGATTCAAATCAGTAAAGAAACTTCCTGTACACGTCAAATCTCTGCCTGATAGTACGTCCTCTGGGCACCCGTGACAATTCAAGATGTTCTCCAAATATGCCCTAGCCATCCGCGGTGAATCCTTCTTGTTTATCGGCATACAATGTGACATCTTGGGAAACCGATCTACTACTACTAAAATCATCGTGGCTCCTTCAAATACAGGTACATCGGTAATGAAGTCGGTACTAATACGCGTCCCTGGTTTGCACACTAGTTCTCAAGGATGTAAGAGGCTATACCTAGGATGCCTATGCGCCTTAGTTCTCGGGTAGATATCGCATTCGTTACAATATTTGAATTTATCACTTTCCATATTCATCCAGAAACAGTTTCACGTGACCAACACCAAAATCTTTACCCTGCCGAAATGTCCAGCCACCTTTGAAACATATTCCGACATGATTATCTGTCATGGTAATTCTGCAGGTACATATATCCTTTTTTTCCAGCATAGCAATTCGGCTTTAATTGTAAAGATTTTATTGATATTTCCTTCTGATGAAACTTGCTTGCACCACTCCCTATACTTTTTATCAAACATGGCTTTTTCTTTAATCCTTTCTTTCCCTTCAGGTAACAACTGTTGCACATCCAGTGCCGCTATTTGAATTGACTCAATTCCATCGTCAACGTCTAATTCCGTGGCCCCAACATCTAATGATTGATTCTTTCGTAACATTGTTTGGTTCGTTGCTGAAGTTGTACCCCCTACTCCAGAGGTGAATGCAAGGCACCTGGAGAGTTTATCCGCTTTGGCATTAGTAGAGCCTTTTCGATAAAGCAACTCCAAGTAATATTGATTCAGTTCCTGCGCCCGCCTGGCTTGTCGGCGAGAAAGTGATCTCGCACATTGAACATAAGTCAGATTCTCCTGCTCTGAATAAACAGTTGTCTTATACTCAGCTCCTTGAAGAAAATGACGAGTCATGTTAAAGGAGAAGACGACTGCTACCATTTCTTTATCATAAACTTTGTGATTAGGTTCGGCAGGATTTAACTTTCATGTTACGAATTGGACTGAATGTATCTTGCCATTTTCAAATGTTTGAGAAAGTATACCGGCAATTGCGAAATCTGATGCATCTGTTTCTAGCAATGCTGGTCTATTCGGGTCATAGTTCCTAAGAAGTAATGTTTTTCCAGAGGTAAATATTATTGTTATTGTCAAGAAAGCTGCTTCTTGTACTTCGCCCCAGAAAAACTCAGTATCTTACCTAAGTAGGTCTGGAATATGTGAAATTATGCCCGAAAAGTTATGCTTAAATTTTCGGTGAAAATTCCATTACCCTAGTGGTTGTTGAACTTCCTTCCTTGAAGTTGGTTTCGGCCAGTTGACAAATGCCCTGGCCTTTTGGGAATCCATTCGTAATCCTGACCCACTGACTACGAATCCAAGAAATGTAACTTCTGGTGCATCAAAAACGCACTTATCTATCTTGATGCAGATATCCTTCTCCATTAGCAGTTGGACAATCTTCGAGACTTGTTCATGATGTGCCTGTAGGGATCTCTCCGTAGCTATCGATATATCTTCAATATACGCTACTACAACCATCATTTTGTCCTCATTCATGTGAACATTTGTATTAACTAATTCTAGTCCTAGCTGGGGTCATAGGAATTGATTAATTTCTCGTTGGAAGGTAGAATGTGGGATGCATCACCTGAAAGCCATAACCATATGATCTTAAACTTCAAACTTAGTACGGAAGGCAGTAAACTTTTGGTGTCCTGAAACCATTCCAATGGAATATGATCCTGATTTAGGGTCGACCTGTCATGGCGCTGGGAAGTATGCCGGTACTTTGGAATAATGGAGGGCAGTTCCTGGTTGCACCGAAGGAATTGTACGATGGAAAGCCGGAGACTTTGGGAGATGCAGAGGAAGTGGCGAGATGTTTCTGCAATAATTCAGTATGATAACATCAGCAAAAAATATTTCCGTCCAGGCAGAATGGCTCAGTCAGAGTGGATGCGCTCTGTCAGAGGAGTCAGAGACACCCCGGGGGCGGATGACTCCGTATCTGGCCAAAATACCATGCGTCACGTTGCATATTGCCCTGCGATCACTGTTTCAATGTGTCTTCCCGCTCTGTTGGTCTCCTATTGCAAACAAACCATCTGGCACTGTAGCCAACTGCGACCATACGTTGGAATGTGTTGATTGGGTACACGCTTACATCGGGATTGCAATCGGATGGGAGATGCTGCGAACATCTCCCCTTGTGTTCCTTCTACCTGCACGCAAAATGCAATTCCCTCTTTACTAATTCGACTGGATTGCAAGTTGATGAGTGACGACGCGAAAATCTCTCCTCGGGTTGCATCTAGCTGCGCACAAAATGCAATTCTCTCGGAACTGATTATACACATCATTCCAAGTCGCAAGATCTATGTGGATTTCAACAATTCATCGCTCGGTCGGTCCGTCTCCTTTCTTACTACTAGGAGCTATCTCTGGAATTACGTGCGCACCACTGACGATGTTTCCCAGGCTGAAAATTTCCAATGCAACCGCTGCCAGTGCTTATCTCACTTATACAAATTTCTGGAAGGAATCCAAGTAACCCGAGTTTTCCAGTATTGTGGTGTGCGCCAGGGCTAACCAGTACTCAACGAAACCTCCATCCTCGTTTTGAAGTTGGATTTTGAATAATCGTTGCAGTTGCCACGGGAGACGCCCATTTAGCGCGCCATAACACCTCCCCGGGCGTTGCATTACCCACAGCCAGTCGTTCTGTCAATCCCCTCCACGCAGGCTGTGGCTTCCTGTGCATCGACTCATCTGAGATATGTGTTCAGCTTCTAAATCCTTAACTTGAACCTCAAAACCATAGTAAATACAAAGCTCCATTGCATGCAGTTGTTCATCCGATTATTACATCATGTTATGACTCTTAGGCATGATAAACTCCCGCATGCTGCTGTATATTGCCTCGCTGTGTGTTGCGTCTGGCATATTGTTGAGTAATGCTCTGAAGTCTTGGATCATTGCGTCCAGATGCTTTCCTTCAGGGCGGTTTTAGGGTCCCATGAATTCGGGCTTCGCATGTGAGTGGGGGGTCAAGGGAGCAGCAAGATCAGTTCCGGAAGGGAGGACTTTGCAAGCGGCAGCACAATTCTCCCGACGCTGAGCGAGGGCTTAGATATTGAGTTGTCTGATTTCGCAGCAGAGGATGCAACGCTGAATGGTGATCCCTTGTGGCAGGTAGTTGAGGTTGTGATTGGAGATGTTCCAACCGTCCTTGAGGTTCGTTTAATGTGCTGATTCATGACTCTCAGCGGAATACTATGGGAAGGCTCCATATCAACAGACCTGTTCGGCGCAATGAGACATCAAGTGGATCTTTGGCAAGTTGAAATACGCATCTAACTCCTTGGAATTATCTATCCCGTGGCTGATATAATCCCACCAGCCATTCATTTTGCCCCGCATCTTGGACGGTGTCCAAGTGTCAGCATTTGATTTCTCATCTACCTTTCGTTTCTTCACGAGTTCCGTTCTCAGGGCATTGGATTTGGCCTTCACCTTTTTGCCAGCTGGCCCGAGTAAGAGCACATCTTTGGAGGTGTGAAAACGATGCAAGGCTTCCACCATGTAGCTCAATATTGCATCATCGTGAGAATGATATCGAGCATACATATAGAATGCTCACAATGCCCATGTGCACTCAATTGCAAGATTGAATGTGGGACTCTGAGCGTGGTTTCCGCCTCGTAGAGACTGGGTTACAACTCCAAGTAGGTACCGGCTCATTTCCTTCATCTCCTTCCCATTCCATTGAGAAACTTCCTTATATGACTTATTTTTCGGTGTGAGGTCGTGGTAAGCAGGCACGGATACCCAGATTGCATGGTACTTGTCAAGCCGTTCGTGCGTCTGCATGAAGTGGAAAATCCACTTCTGGAGGTGGTCAAGCATACAGATCTGCATTGTCTGGATGAGGTCGGGCTTAGGGAGGTCACTCACAAGACCGGGAATATGTCGAGATACATTGAATCGTCGGTGAACATTGCGCGATTAGAGTTTGGCATCCCCTGCCGTGGTGTTGGTCTCGCTGAGCGTTCAAAATAGGTTGTGATCCCGCCCCGGGGTGTTGCTTGTCTGGATGCACAAAATCTCCAAGTGCGTTCTTTGGACATTCGCACCAAACACAGAATTACCGCTTGAAATGATGTAGGTTGCTATCTTCTGGACATTATGCAAGCCATGCTGCTAAAACCCGTTTGCAACACTTGAAGTTGCCATCTGCACAGAGAATGTTGTAATTCCCGCTCCCAGCGCTGGGATTCTCTTTAAAGATTAGTGGCTGCAGTAGCTGCCGTAGCACTTCATTCAGCACCTCACGGTTTGTTTGCCGCTGATCATCCCGCCGCTTCTGATGAATCTTGGGGTTCTGAATTGGAATGGGTAGGAGAGCCACCATTATTACGCTGTGCATTGAGGACGTCTGGCGGAGCTTCGAAGATAGAGTGCCAATTGTCATATTTACAGGCCATTTTTTTTTGTCACCAGCAACATTTGAGAGATGTGTTCTGTCGGACATGAAGATCAAGGGCACAAGTATATCCCCCACTGTGAGCGTTGACTAAACGTCGATTAGCACGTTATTATTCTTCAGTATCTCTCCTTACCTGTGTCTCCCACCACCAGTGTGTAGTGGGCATTTCGGTATACAGGTGTTGCGGGCACGTATGGCTGTGAAAGCAACGGTGAGGGGTGAAAATGAGATGCTCGGAGTATGGTGGCTGCCGCATCAACCATATCACGGATTTTATCATGTCTCGACTCCAGTATTTGATAGGGCGTTGGTGATTTTTATACCATATCATATCTTCGAGAGTGTGTAGTTCCCAGTCCCTGCGAGCCTGATCATCTGGCATGGTAGCCGCAAGCTTCTGGACGTCATCCCTGTTGTTTAAGTTTGGGAAACGCAGAGTTGTGTTTTCTTCCTTGTGCACATTGTCATAGTACGTCTTCATGCCCTTCTTCTTGAGCCCACAGTGGATATATGCCTACTCTTCAGGTGTCGCAAACGGTTAGTAGGGATTGTTTGTAGGTTCATCTCGAGGCAGCACTGGGCATCGCGTTCCCATTGCTCAGCAATGTACTCAGTCCGCGGAGCAACGGCAAAGGGGAATATTTTTGTCCGCGGCAGAGGATGTGGCGGTAGTCAAGAATCTGTGTCTGGGATGTTTTAATCATGTGGAAGGTAGCGAAACGCATTCAAGTTTTCGACTGAATCTTTGTTACTGTTGAATTCACAGCGTTGAGCGGGTTCAACGCGTTGCGGGGTGCTGCGAACAGTCAGATTGTTCAGAAGGTGTTCAGGATGGTGTAATTTAATATGTTTAAGTTGCCAGCTGTCTGAGGTGAATTTCTTTCGGCATGAAAATTTGGGGCAACGGATTGGGGTCTTCTCTGGCATTCTCTACGACATGTGAGGATTGGAGTCTTCACTGTAGAAAGGGAAGAAAGTTGGTGCTGGGCCTGAGCAGTCTGGTGAGGGTATAAGCTCACGATACTTGAGAGATTTATTGAGCCTCAACACCATCACAAGGAGGTTCGTTACACGCTAGGAGTTGCGAAAACACTGCATGCGCGATGTCCTATAATAGTATGAATCAAATAACTCCAATAAAATGAAACCAATACAAAACCTATAAATAAAATGAACCTTGAGCGATCCAACAACCTCGCGACATGTGTAATAATCAATGCCTGATATATATAGAATAGAACAGAGGAAAAGAACAATAAAAGAACCGGACTCTAACCAGAACGCAACAACTATCACTTCCTTTTCAACATGAGGACTGGTTCACACCTCGCTTGCCGAGCTATCCGGGCATGCCTCAGCTAGAGAGACATCGGGGAGAACGACATCGGGGAGAAGGACATAGGGGAGAGAGATATCCAGGAGAGGGACATTGGAGAGAGGGACATCAGTGAGACTGTCGCCACCTGCCGATTCAATCTCCAACTGCTGATCCACATCCACATCGGTGGTGTTTCCGGCAGCCTCAACTTCTTGCAGAATTGGCACCGCCGGGCGAGGTTTTTGTGGTTTCACAACTCTCAAATGCCCCAGTCAGCCGAGGGAATGAGTCCAACTCTCCGGAGATCATGGTCGTGTGTGAGGGTCCTGGTTTTGTGGCCGTGGGGAAGGCACCGGAGGTTGTGGCAGTGGGGTATGCTCACACATCTCCTGGCCATACTCAGGTAGCTCGATTGGCTGATCGTTGACCATGGTACCTACATCGTCAGTCGATGTATTTAGCATCTTTCCCTGGCCAATCGTCCGAGGTTCTTTGCCATCATCCTCATTCTTGTCCTCCTCCTCATGCTCATCCACCTCATCCACCTCATCCTCCTCCTCTTTCTTCTTTTCCTCTTCCTCTTCTTCATCCTCACAATCCCATTCCATATCCACATTGCCGTCTAAATCAATGCCCTCTGGTGCATCTGCATCATCTTCCATGCCCATATCCACATCAGGATCAAGTTCTGAGTAATATTCGCCGTCCAACTTGGGAGAGTCGATATCACCATCTGAGGAAATTGACACGGCGGGCAATCCTTCCGGCTCTCAATATACCCGCTCTAGTTAGCCCTCTGTGTCCGAGTCTGCCTCATACAGTTTAACAATACCTTTCCCTTTACCGTTTCCCTTCCCCTTCCCCTTTCTTGTCCCCTTCCCATCCTTTGTTCCCTTCCCTTTCCTGGGCACTTTCTCACCGCCCTGCATGTCCTCCTCACCCTCGCCGTCATCATTGTCATTGTCATCACCAGGACGGCTCCGTCCACCGCTCGGCGCACCAGGATCCGACAAGTCGTCATCATCATCATCCTGATCGATTATCTCATACCAATTCAGTCGTCTAACGGCCAGGAAGTCGCCTGGCTTGTAGTGCCGGCAGCTTGGCGGCTCAATCTTTGCCCTGAGATCAGCGCTACCGTACCAAGAGAAACACTCACCAGTGCATTAAACCCTTGCCGAGCTGGTTGTCTGCCGAATAGAGCGATCAACTTGATCCCTGAACGCATCGGGGTTGTCCCACCTCCAATTGCTCATTTGGTGATTGGTTTTATCAAACATTTGCCCCATATCTGAGCGGAATGCTGCCCACCGCTCTCGAAAAGGTGAACTCATGCTCATGCCGTGCGGCCATGTCAGCTGGAATTGTGAAAAGTGGCGAGTCGTGACTGGGTCAAGAACGATTATATCATAAAAGGGGTCCCAAGCTCTCACAGCCGTGACCCCGCAAACGTTGTATATCCTTATGAGTCCACGGATGTGTTCGGAGATGAATCCCTTTATACGGTCCCCATCCAACAACAGGCGTCGATTTAACACCAATGTCGGCAGTTTTGCCCTAGCAGTTGCCTTCCACTTGGCATTGCGGCTGCCCTTTGGTGCAATCGCTACCAGTTGAAAATGAATCTAGATCCGACGCGTTAGCATTATGATACAGTTGAACGTACCGACAGGAATCCAAGAGTGAATGTAAACAGTTGTGTATCTTATCAGGTGTGTTTTGGAGCGAGAGGCGTTGTTTTGTGCAAGCCCAGTGATAATGAGATAGTTCAGGATGCTGCCGGTGTGTTTAATCGTGAGGAAAACACAATGGAGGTGTAGGTGGGAGGTAGGGATATATATACTCGAGTTCCGGTGAATTCTTGATTCAAGGTTCAACTTGTGAGTTTTGTTGGTTAATGAACACAAAACGGCGCAGCCTCCATGTTGCCGCACCACCAGGCACCTCATGAACGCCAGGCCTCAAGATGAGACTCAGTACTCATGGTGACGGCAGTTTGCAATGCCGGCCGTTGCTTTGGCATCTCATACCTCTTGTACTACTCAGACCTCGTGCATCTAGAAGCAAACTGAGTAGTTCTCAACTTGTCCCAACAGTGCAACCATTCAACACAGCTACAAAGGCCTAGCAGTGGAAAAAGCAGACACAACTCATGTCATAGGATAGAGAATACATCATTGTTTGCTTTGCGATGTGTTTAACTCTGCCAATGGGGGATTTCTGCCGTGAAGCTGGAGATATACACAATCAATGGTTTGAAGTATTGTGCCAGGATCGAGTGCAATACGATGACAATTACGGCAAGAAGCCACAAACACCCTTAAAGCGGTGCAAATAGACCTTCACATGTTGCTGTAACAGTGAGTATCAATGCAGAGTTTAATTTGAGTTTAATCTGATGGCAGTTAACGCCATAATTGAATGCTATTGAAAGGATCTCGTCGGCAAGTATTGTCATGGTATAGAGTCTAGTGAGGTCAACACTGCGCGTCACTTTTTTGCCGAATCCCTCCGGGGTCGCTCAAATAGGAGTGTACGTCGCCTGCCTTTGCATATGCAAGCAGAGGAAATTATTCCTACAGTCTTAACGTCGAACATCCATATCGGATGATGCCTTCCCAAAGCCCTCACCCTGGCATATTTCCGTACTGGCTGGAGAGTGGGATACCTCCCAAGGAGGGAGTTCCATAGCCTCGACAATGCAAGGTCACAACTCCACCCCTTCATCTTCACTGAACAATTCTCATGTTGCAGCTAACACTCAACGCGTGACTTCCACCCCGTCCGCTACACAGCGACAGTCAATTATTACTCCAACCACCATGTCTGGTACAACCAGTCGTAACACCCCAGCACCCAGCAGAATCACACAGACAGACTCAACGCGTCGTGTTGTATCCAGCCCCCTATCTGGCATTACTAGCACTCCCATTGCTCTCAGCGGTGTTGAAAACTTTCCTACTCCCATCTCTAATCCAGAAGTGCGCGCAAACATTACAAATCCAGTTCGAACGCCAGCCACAGCAACGAATCAGAGACAACGCCAGTGGCAATTGTAACCACAGGCAGTGTCCTCACCACGATCCGTTGTCTCTGGCAGCCGCACCATCCATCTATTTGGTCACTCTGACATGACGTGACATCCATTTGCAACGGGCATGCTCCCGGAGCTCTACATGTGGAACAGAGTGCCATTTATCAATGACAGCGACTTGGAGATAGTGGGTTGTGCAACGCGATGTGTTGCGAAAGCACTTGCTCAAGCCCCACACTGGTAGTTAATAGAGACATACTGGAACACCGGAATGCAGCAAAACAAAATTTGGTCCATAGGATTTGACGCATGCACAAAGGAGATCGTGAAAGATGTAGGCTGAAGCAACGGCCCACGTTCAATATTGCACTCTCAAACCGGTTCCAGGTTCACGCACACCTCGACAAGGTTAAATCCGATTTTATTCAATCAGTAAAGGACATTACAGCAGACATTATGAACTCGACCGCTTTCAATCCGCTGCAGAGCCTTTGGAATTCATTGATTCCCTTCTGGCAGACAATAAGTATCTTTTTGCCATAGCAGACCATGTGGAAGGTGGTGTATGCGGTCCAAATCCAACGCGGAGAGAGTCGAAAGTTGCTAACGATTGGCCAGCGTCCACTTTCCTTCCTGGGGCAAGCATTCCCCCAGTTTACCTATATCAATTTTGTCATTAGGCGAATACCACAGTAAGTATGCTGATGGATTTTATAATTCCATGAATGACGACAATGACGGTCATCTACCCTCGCCCGTGATCATGTTAACCTGCCCCGCGTTGCGCCATGCTGTCCTGGAGTGGCAAAGAACAACGGTGTTCATCCGAAAGCTTCCAAGTCAAAACTGGAAGCTGACAGACCTGATCGCTCAAACTACATCAACTGCAAGAATGACGGTGGTAAAATCGTATGCTGCTGCGCTGTAACGGGTCGCAAGATTTTAATCACGCCAGGTTTTGCAGACACGTATATATTGTTGAGGAATACCTGGAACACACAACCAGAGAGCTACCAGCAGAGGGTGTATACCAACAATCTTCGCACAGTCAAACGTCACATCCACCAGGCGGAGAACGTAACCCCTGCCGTGGTGATCAGCGTGGAAGCAGCGCGTATTGACAATGCTATTCATCTGGAATATTTCACCTCCGAAGTGGCGCTTGAGGAACCTGAGATCGGAAGCACTGACCCAAACATCCCGATAGACAACAATTGCGCGGATGACAAACTGGATTTCGGGATGGCAGGGGGCGAGGGGGATTTCGAAAATGAAGGTGACGAAAGAGATGCCATCCCCACCGCCAGCCGGCGATGATGAGCTGCTACTGAACTCGAGAGGTTTGACACGTGAACCACTGATGTCGATAGGTATGAGGGCTAGGATGGCGATCATGCGTATGAGCATGAGGAGGAAGATGAATCGCACGCCGATGACGGATCAACGCAGAATGTAGAGGACAGAGGGCATAGTAGATTTGACCTGGGAAGCGGAGATGTTGACTGGTGTGTGGGCGAGGATGGCGACGATGGGGATGAGAAGTAAGAGGCATCGCAAGCCGATGATGGATCAACACAGAATGTGGAAGACTGCAGGCATAGTACTAGAGAGTGCGAAGATTGGACTGTATATTTCAGACAGGTAAAATACGATGAGGGCGAAGCAAATTGAACGGCAAGCGATGTATCCGTAGCGAAGACTCTATTGCAATATGTGTCAATCTTAAAGCTAAACATAAATGAGAGTGCTGAATGTGGCTATCGGCCGAAGAAAGGCATAAACATCGCCAGGCGTTGTGTAAACGGCTACTGTACATCTGCAACCCCTGCGAAGAGTGTAACATATGTGTCGTTCAGATGGTGTGAGCATGTTACCACATTCCAGAGGGAAAGTAAAGGAAGCCTGACGCCGCCGCGGCGTGCAGCATATCCAATGTTACGTGTCGCAGAAATCAGACGCATGGTATAATAGCCGCCGCAAGGGAGGCATGCAACGTGACCAGTCCCTTGTGCGACAGGCCGCATCTGATTCTTTAACAGAGGGTATGACGTTCTGCCAGAGCTGTCAGAGCCGTCCGGAACACCCGGGTGTTTCATATGGAAACTAGAGTTGTTACTGATGAAGGAAGTGGACTGAGGTGTTGCAACGTCTGACAATGTGGCATGGTTGTAGTGATAAGGAAATGCGCTGGTGGTGGGTAAGATGATGGGATGAGATTCAGGTGGTACTCGGAACATGAGCAATGGTTCAAATGTGGCACACCAACTGGATATTAAGCGAGTGTTGCTGACGTTAGCGGATTTCCTTTTCTTCTCTCTTTACCCATTCTCTTCATCAGCAAAATGCATTTTACTCTCTGGAAGCCTCCAGAAGTGTCTGAGAGGATATGGAGTGTAAAGGTAGAACCGTCAATTTCAGGAGAGTATAAGACCATAGGAGGGCATTCCGGCCGGCCTTGGGAGTTACTGAGATCTCCAATGACTGGTACAGGAGGTCAACGGGGGTGATGGTGATTGGTTTGGGAACACCTTGGTGGGCTGGAGAGAGAACTTTCACTGCACCCGGGAGTGCCGGTCACAAGTCTAGGAGCGCTGGTGACAAGTCTGAGAGCACCGGTGACAAGTCTGGGAGTACCTCGAATCACAGTGGAGCAGTCAGGGAAAAACATCTTCTTTGGGAATGCTGCAGGTGCGCCTGGAATGTAACAGGGACGCCTGGAATGCGGCAGGTGCACCTGGAATGCTTCAGGCGCACCTCGAATGCTGCAGCTGCGCCTGAAATGCTGCAGGTGCACCTGGAATGCTGCCGGTGCACCTGGGATTCTACAGGCGCGCGAGGAATCTGGCAGGTGCACCTGGATATCATAGCTAATACTTATTGTTCAATGATTGTTAAAACTCTGATATTCAGTTGTATTCTCATCTATGTATCAGTGTATCTATGTATCTATAAAGCTACCCATCTACACACTGTATATCTGCACTGGCTCCAGACTGTGCTGGAGAGCAATTCGACGGGCACCTGAAAATAACGATCCAGTGAACTTAGATATACAATCCGGGGCCCTGATCAAGCACCATTAGAGATTCATTTAGAGGCTGTGATAGTGTAAATTTGGAGATGCACTCAGAGATTGTGAGTGAGCGGGTGTGTCAATGCACTTGGAGGCCCTGATCGTGCTAACTTAGAGGCCGTAATCATGCCTGTTTGGAGATAAAGTTGGAGGCTGTGATCGAGCGAGTTTAGAGGCAATAATTAAGCCAGTTTGGAGATGCACTTGCAGGCCATGATCATGTGGACTTGTAGGCCATAATGGAGCTGGGGTGGACAAGGATTTGTAGGTAGTCGATGAATGGCGTGCCGGGAACAAAGACAGATTTCTTCAGTGAGTGAACTCGTAACCATGGGAATGTGTCAAAGCAACTCAACCTTTGAGCTGTCCTGGCAGATGGCGGTCAATTGTGTAGGGAGGAACGATGTAAGCTGAAGCTACATTCAGGGGTCAGCACATAATCATGAAAATGAAAAGAAGACAAACAATGGTGGGTAGATGCTGTACTTGGTGTATGCTGTACTCGGTGTATACTGTGCTCTTGGTGTATGCTGTACTCAGTGAATGCTGTACTCAGTGAATGCTGTACTTGGCATATGCTGTACTCACTGTCAACTCGTATTCATGACACAGAGAGATAGAGAGAGGGATAACTTAATTTTGGGTTCTGCGATGATGGTAGAGTTGAGGACGAGAAAGAGAGAGATGGGGGATGAGCATAAGAATGGTGTGGACGATATGAGAGGATATTAGAAATCAGGGGGGTGACATGACAGATTGGGTTGAGAAGACCTCGTATCAGTGAAATTACATACCGTATCGGGAGTTGTACCTGCCATATTGGGGATGGTAAACTGACTTGCACACGAAATTCTCTTAAGTCCTCGTCTCTGATGATGATTTCACCAAAATCCTCTCTGCTTTCTCATTCTCGTCTTCAACTCTTCCATTACCTGAAAACATGAAGTTAAGTCATCGCTCTCTATCTCTCCATGCCATTATCAAGAGTTATTACCGAGAACAGTATATGTTACGGGGGTATTTCAAGTCCCAGTTTCACTACAACATTTATCAGACTAAATACAGCCGCCTATCTCCTTGTCCCTTATTCCTCGTCTTCCCAGACTCAATCTCTTATTCTATAAATAAGAACCTACCACTCTTCGTCGTCGGTCCAAGGTCGCTCGTCTGTCCACTCTTCGTAAGGAAACAACCCGGTAGTGATATACCTGTGCACCTCGTATCCGATATCGCTGATGATCGCTAAGAACAAAAGGTGCGGGGAGATGTGGGTTACACCCTGCGCGTTGCAATATAAGATCCGTTCGCCGGTAGTTCCGACGAGTTGTTGACGTGCGAACTGAGATGTAGTCAATCCGTCCCCACTCATGTAAAGCATATTCACCAAGATGGATTAGGGACGAAATGATTATAGTTTTGTAGATAGAAATCTGAATAATATTTTAAGGTGTTCTTCACTGGTGATGTCTGACTGTGGATTGCTGCTAGAGCTTGGTCTTTCCATTGTCGGGGACAATGTGAGCTTTTTATAATCGGTTCCCTCAGGTCAAGCTTGCTTTCGGTCTTCCGTCATGAGACCATTATTGCTCGATAGCTTATCGCCGGTAGCACTGGTGTGCCCCATTGATAGTGCCACGAATTCCCTCTGGGTTATCATGTTCATGCATGAGTGGTTTTAATACTTTACGTCCCCTGTGCGCCATCCTCATGATCATGATATCTAGCGCAAATAATGACAGCTCATAACCTCGTGTTCGACATCTTGCTTCCCATTGGTTCAGTTGCTAGAACATCTGACGACCTTTGTCTTATCAGTGCTTATCGCAATATAATATTTAATAACTCTTCGTTATTGATTGCCTCACCGTTATCCGGCTATTCAGGATTGCGTCAGATATTTAATCGGCGACCAACCGATACTCCGCTAGCGTAGATTATGACACGTCTATGACGTTGCAATGCATACGATCTTAACTCAATCAGTCGGTTTGCTTCTGGCCTCTTATCTTCAGCGAATGTCATAAATCCCTCAGACCCTGCATGCTTAGGTCTCAACCTTCCGTAGACTGGGGGTTGCCGTAATTGCTCTCACCGCTTAGCGTGTGAGTTACAGATCCCACTTGCTTGCGTATTGCATTTCGTCTGCTGTGCATGTAATTCTGCGTCATCACAACTTTACTATGCATTGCCCCGCTAAATCAGGTTTGATAGGTGTGGCCAATAATTATGCGCACTGCTGAAGGTTTTTCACTTCCCAGCCATAGCGACATAATTGCGTCATCATATTTGAATGTGCTAGTGCGACCTTAATCGTCACTAATTGATCGACACGTGGCTCAAGTGTAATCCCGCTAAGGATCACTTGACTGACAAACATGTTCACGTATTTCGCAGGTAGGTGTTTTGCATGTGCATGTCGCCATGACCCTGGCACAGGTACCTGCTTCGTTCAAACATGTATCATTACCGCTGCTAAAGGAGAACCCCTAACAGCATACACCTAGTACAGGATACACCGAGTAAAGCATACACCATGTACAGCGTACACTCAGAACTGCATACTCCGCATACTGCGTCATTCCATGATCGACTGTCTCCTACCCCCAGCCAGTCCCTCATTTCGCTGCAGACCATGTTGAACTCAACTATCTACATTCATCAAGTTACAAGTTAACCAATGAATACAGTCACAGCTCACAGCGCGCCTCGCTGCCGATCTGCCTGCTCCAGATTGACTCCCTCAAACTACTCCTCCGTTCTTGCGCGATCATGTCATCCAAGTGCATCACTAAGCTCACTCGATCACAGACTCCAAGCATATCACTAAACTTGCACAATTATGGCCTCACAGTTCACATCATGACAGCTTCCAAGAAAATCTCCAAACTGACACCATCACTGCCTCCTAGTGCATCTCCAAACTCATACGATCACGGCCGGGGAGTGCATCTTCAAACAGACTTGATTACAACCTCCAAGTGTATCGACAAACTCGCATGATAACGGCCTCCAAAGTCGGTTCATCATGGTCTGAATTGTGTATATCGTATAATAAGATGATGTCTATCTATCCCGGTGTCTCCCAATATATACTGGCTGTCGCTGAATCCATCTCCGTTATCCCTCTATCCCCGTATGTATATATAGAGACAGTTAGATAATACATGCCATGGTATAATATTGCAAATCTTATGACTGTAACAAAGACCGATATGATTGATGAAATGCCGTGTGGTTATGAAACCCTAAAAACCACTGGTGTGAAAATATGGCACCAAGTCTCCTGCGGAGCGTGTGCAGCGGTCTCAGCAGCTCCCAAAGTCTCTCACAGACCTGCGCAGCGGTCTCAGCATCTCCAAAATTTGAATATTCTGATACTTCAATCTTGTAGCATCCTGAATGCACCTCCCTCACTTCAGGTGTTTTGAGGAGCATGTGAGAGTGCTCTGACAGAGTCTGAGACCACTGTGCAAAGCTCCAGGAGGGGCTGGGAGCATCTGGGAGTACTTAGAAGCAGTGGTAAAGGCTGCCAGAGTGTCTGGGAGGTTTGCGTAAGGCTTTCGAACCGAATTATGTTTTGCTGATATTGTATAGCAAGCATGTTACGAGTTTGAAACAGCTTCGACTCCTGTCTTGTCTCGTCTTGACTCCCTCGAAATGAATATGGAGCTCTCGGCCCCCCTTTTGGTACTACATTATTGTTACCAATATCACTTACGCTTGACCCCGCCCATTACACTAGAAAGAGTCCTTACAACATCGTACCTGATATCCAATGTGCCTACATCTCTCGACAGGGTGTAAGTATTGTTGCAAATCTTGTTCGGTATCATGTTGGGTTTACCTAGCATCGAACCATCGTTGGATACACATTTCCGACAAGTGTGTTGACAAATTATCACGACTTACCGGATTTGATATCCGTCAGTACCCTCATAGATGAACACATTCGACTTTACCAGGAGGACAGTAATTGTACTTCTGGAACGAATAGGTTTGATCTCGCTGGAACACCTTGGCTTGTTATTGAACTAGAAACTCTGAAAGTGTTCGAGAGTAACGAACATCAGCAAAATGTAAATCGGTCCGGAAGCCACACGCAAACCTCCCAGACACTCCGGTAGACCTCACCGGTGCTCCCAAGTGATTCCAGATGCTCCCAGGCCCCCCTGGAGCTCAGCAAAGTGCTCTCAGACTCTGGAGGAGCATTCTCAGGTGCTCCTGAAAGCACCTGCAGTTATGGAGGTGCATTCAAGATGCTACAAGATTTGACTTATAGGATAGTCAAATTTTGGAGCAGCTGAGACTTCGAGAGCAGCTTCGGACCTCTGCGCAGCGCTGTGGGAGACTTAGTGCCGTATTTCTCACAGCAGTGGTTCTTAGGGTTCCATAACCACAAGGCATTTCGTGTATCTGATTCGTCTTTGTTAGAGTCACAAGATTCGCTACATCATAATATGGCATGTATTATCTATCTAAGTCTCTCTATATATATACATATGGCCAATCTGGCTGCAGACGGTACTGGAGCGTAATCGCAGGAGCACCTGGAGACGCTGATTGAGAGAACTTAGAGATGCACTTGGAGGCCGTGATCGTGTGCACTGGGAAATGTACTTGGAGGCCGCGATGGAGTGAGTTTGGAGATGCACTTGGAGGCCGAGATCGAGTTGAACTTAGAGATGCACGTGGAGGCCGTGATCGAGCGAGTTTGGAGAAGCACTGAGAGGCCGTGATCGAGTAACTCAGAGATGCACTTGGAGGCCGTGATAGAGCGAGTTTGGAGATGCACTTGGAGGCCGAGATTGTGTAACTCAGAGATGCACTTGGAGGCCGTGATTGAGCGAGTTTGGAGATGCATTTGGAGGCCGTGATCGAGTAACTCAGAGATGCACTTGGAGGCCGTGATAGAGCGAGTTTGGAGATGCACTTGGAGGCCGAAATCAAGTTGAACTCAGAGATGCACTTGGAGGCCGTGATCGAGCAAGTTTGGAGAAGCACTGAGAGGCCGTGATCGAGTAACTCAGAGATGCATTTGGAGGCCGAGATCAAGTTGAACTCAGAGATGCACTTGGAGGCCGTGATCGAGCGAGTTTGGAGATGCATTTGGAGGCCGTGATCGAGCGAGTTTGGAGATACACTTGGAGGCCATGATCGATCGAGATTGGAGGAGTACTTGGAGGAGTACTTGGAGGTGGTCGATCTGGAGGCGGTAGATCGGGAGGGAGGTGCGACGGCAGCTGAGACTCTATTCATTGGTTAACTCGTAATCGTGGGAATGTAGAGAATTGAGTACAAACTGGCTTGGAGCGGGAGACAGTCAATCATGGGATGATGCAGTACGCGGTGTATGCAGTACTCAATGTGTGCTGTACTTGGTGTATGCTGTACTCGGTGTTAACTCCTGATCATGGCATGGAGAGATAGAGAGGGATGACTGAACTTCGTGTTCTTAGGTGATTGTAGAGTTGAGGACGAGAAGGGGAGGGGGGGGCAAATCATCATGACAAACTGGGGCTTAGTGAATTTCGTGTGCGAGTCAATTTACCATCCCCAATATGGCAGGTACGAGTCCCAATCTGGCGTGTAATTACACCGATACGAGGTCTTCCCAACCCAATCAGGCCAGTCGTACCCAGATTTGTTATATCCGCTCGTGTCCTCCACATCGTTCTCATTCTCATGCCCCATCTCTCTCTTCCTCGTCCACAACTCTACCGTCATCGTAGAACACAAAGTTAGGTCATCCCTCTCTATCTCTCCATGGCATGATCATGAGTTGACACCGAGTACAGGATACATCGAGTACAACATACACCGAGTACAGCATACACCAAGTACAGCATACACCCAAGCTTGTTTATCTACCTTTAATTCTCATAATTAGGAGTGGACCCCTGAATGTATCTTCAGCTTCCGGTGTGCCCCCCTACACGATCGACCGCATTCAGCCAGCTCTCCATGAGAGCTCAGAGGTGAAGTCACCTCGTCACATTCCCACGGTTGCGAGTTAACTAACTGATCAAAAGAGTCTCAGCACCCGGCGCGGTGTCCATCGACTGCCTCCAGGTACTGGTCCAAACTCGCTTGATTACGGCCTCCAAGTGTATCTCCAAACTCGCTCGATTACAGCCTCCAAGTTCTCACGATCATGGCCTCCTAGTGCATCTACACACTCGTTTGATCACGGCCTCCAAGTGCATCTCCAAACTCGCTCAATCACGTCCTCCAAGTGCATCTCCAAAGTCGCTCAATCACGGCCTCCAAGTGCATCTCCAAAGTCGCTCAATCAAGGCCTCCAAGTGCATGTCCGAACTCGCTCAATCTTGGCTTCCAAGTGCATCTCCGGACTCGCTGGATCACGACCACCAAGTGTATCTCTAAACTCGCACGATTACGGCCTCCAAGTTGGCACCATCCCAGCCTCCAAGTGCATCTACGAAATTGTTCGATCTCGGCTTCCAAGTGCATCTCCGGACTCGCTCGATCACGGCCTCCAAGTGTATCTGTAAACTCGCACAATTACGGCCTCCAAGTTCGCACCATCATGGCCTCCAAGTGCATCTCCCAACTCGCTCGATCAAGGCCTCCAAGTGCATCTCCAAACTCGCTCGATCACGGCCTCAGAGTGTATCTCCGGTTCACTCGCTTGTCATTTTCAGGCGCACCTCAAATTGCTCTCAAGCACCGCCTGAAGCCAGTCCAGATATACCGTGTGTAGATGGGTAGCTATATAGATACATAGACACATAGATGATAATACAAACTGAATACATGAGTTTTAAAAATCGTTGAATGATTAGTAGTAGCAATGATTTCCAGGCGCACCTGCAGTGTTCCCAAAGATGATGTTGTTTTTCCCAGACTGCTCTACTATGATTCGAGGTGCTCCCAGACTTGTCGCCGGCGGTCCCAGGTTTGTGACCGGAGCTCCCAGGTGCTCCAAGGCTTGTCGTCGGCGCTCCCAGTTACTCTGAAGGCCGGCAGGAATGCCCTCCTAAGGTCTGATACTCTCCTGAAATTGACGCATTTAAGTTTATACTCCACATCCTTTCAGACACTCCTGAAGGCTTCCAGTGACAAAAATACATTTTGCTGATGAAGCCATACTTACTGCATCCTTCGAGGCAGAACCGCTCGAAGCTTATTTTTGGGACTAGTCAACTGTCCCCTGTGCTTGGGGACATTACTGCACGGACGCGGCCCGAGAAGGAGGCCGAATCAATATTAACGATCCAGTGTTTGGACCACATTGGAGTCGGTATACAGGAGCATACTCCTGGTTTCCATGTGATCCCGAAGAACTGTGTCATTGCGCAAGGCATAATTGTGCCGGAATGTAACGGCAGCACGTGACCCGGAGCCGGGTAACGGTCATTCTATATAGTCGGCTCGCCACGAGCCTTAGATCTCTAGCGATAATCTTACCTATACATCTACATTTACTATCACTCGCATCCACGTTTGCAACCGTATCCTATAATTACCATACGTATGCCTATATGGCCGAACGCAGGCATACGTGCCCTTACACGGAACTCATTCGACACTCGGACACGCAGCAGCAGCAGCACCATGAGCAACATCTTTGAGGAATCCGGTGATTGTTGTAGTACCTCCGACCCTGACCTCTTCCGAAATTGACGCATATAACTGGCACTGGAAGATGTGCTTGGGTTGTTGCAATGTCAGGATGAACGGAACACTAAGCGGCATGGGTGTCCGTCGAGGATCAGGGCACCATCATAGGACTCATCGACATCGAGACAGACTCCATAGGGAATGACCAGTCGAGAGAGGTGTTCAGACAGACACAGAGGATATTGATGCTGGTAGCACAGTACTCCCAACCAATTCAAGAGGTACAGATGGTCTGCGAGCATCCACAGCAGATTATGGACCTACTGCGGCAGATTACAGACCTCCAAACGAGGCAGTTCCTGCACCCGCAGTGCGACCATACCGAGCTCGAACAACAGATACTGTCTCTGAGGAACGAGCGTGACCAAGCCTTGCGCAGACCGCCGGCTCCCGGACCCATTGAGGAACTCCAACAGGAACATGACAACATGACCCAGGACGCACGGCAATCAAGAGAGGATGTCCACAGTTTGAGGATGCAATTAGAGAACCCCTTCACGTTAGCAACGAGATCGGCCGCTGCTGCTTCCCAGGCTCTGGAATACCAAGGTCAGAAATTTCCCGACCCTCCGGACTTTTCTGGGTCTGATCGAACTGGGTGGAATGGCTGGAATGCTCAACTCTGGATGTTCATACGACACCAGCCTGCCAGGTTTCCCGATGAACAGTCAAAAATGTGATACGCTTTCAACTGCCTGAAGGAAGTAGCCTTACGTAGTGTTAGCAACGGGTCCAAATTCCCGGGTCGGTTCCGGGTACAGTTCCGCCCGAAACCGGACCGTGGCAACGGCTCTTACCACACGAAAAACCTGGACCGTTGGACATGGGCCGGTTTTACCACCAAAAACCCGGCATTTCAAGTTCACAATTTTGCCTCCAATTAAGTATTTGAGTTCTGATCTTATCATGACATGATCGGTATGTACATTGTTCAGTTTTAGCCGCTCTTTCACCTCCCGCTGTCAGATTTGCGATCGGACCAATACTCATTGTGTCGCTATCGAAAACCCGCCAATTTGGCCTATAATATCACCCTATTTCACAGTGAATCAAGGAATATTGGTCCGATCGCAAATATCACAGCGGGAGGTAATACAGCGGCTAGAACTGCACAATCTACATAATGATCATGTCATGATACGATCAGAACACAAATACTTAATTGGAACCAAAAATATTGGAACCGCGCAATGGACCCACGGTCCAGTTCCTACCCGGCCAACAAACACAGGGTTTCGGTCAGGTCCGGGAAACGCAACCGCCAAGACATAGCGGCTCGGGATTTTGGACGGGTAACGACCAGAACCGCACCGAACCGCTGGCCAAAAACCGGGCCGCTGGCGGGTTACCCGGACCCGTTGCTAACACTAGCTTTACGTTAGATCTTGACACACATTCGAGAGGCCGGAACAATATGGCTGGAAGACCTACCAGCGTTTATATATCTCCTGGAAGCGGCTGTTGGGGACCCAGACCGAGTCGCCACCGCCAAACGGAACATGCGGGAAATTAAACAAAAGAACCGCCAGTTCTCTCAGTATTATGCTGAGTTCGAAGTTATTGCTGCTGATCTTGATTGGAATCCTTCGGCCCTGCGGAATGCCCTGAGGATGGGGTTGTCCGAGGAACTGAAAGAATGCTCTACTCATAGTGATATTCCTGAAGAGCTTCCTGCGTTTGTGACAGTCTGCCAGAAACAGGACAATCACAGTGGGCAAAGAGGAGGGGAGAAAGCGGCACACAATCAAGGGAGCAGGATAGGTTTCGCTTCACCAAGGCCTCCTGCTCCCCTTAAGGCCCCTGCAACGGCCCCTGCTAGAACTATTGCCGGATATACTCAACCAGCACCAATGGATCCCAGGGCAGGCAAAAGAAGGACTTCGGCTGAGGAAAGGGTACAGAGGTTTGTGGACGGGAGATGTTCATACTGTGGTGGTGTTAACCACAGGGCGGCGGAATGTGCAGCTTGGAAAAAGGCTCAGACGTTCAAGGCAGCTGCGACGGAAGTTAAGGAAGTAGGAACCAACGAATGCTCTGAGGGATTGGGAAAAGAATAGGTCAACCAAAGCAGGATGGCGCTTTGGTTGACAAAAAACGTTTTGTGTTAAATGCTTTGAAATGTTTTGGAATTTCGCGATTATCAGTTAGCAAGGTGGAGGTATTGGCAGGATCAATGGAAGGCAAACATTTAGTTATAACCTGTTCATTGACCTTGAATAACGAAGAGATACCTATGCATGCACTGATTGATTGTGGAGCTACTGGCATTGCATTGATGGATCAAGATTTTGCTCGCTATCATCAGATACCATTTCAAGAGTTGAAGGAGACGAAACAAGTGGAGGTTATCAACGGAAGACCTATTGAATCTAGAGATATTACACATATTACCAAAGTTGGTATGCAAATACAGTAGCATAAGGAGCAGTTACCTATGTTAATTACGAAGTTAGGACATCATCCAGTTGTCCTAAGAATACCCTGGTTACAATTACATGATCTGGTGGTACGGTTTGCGTCAAACACTGTTACCTTTGGTTCACAATATTCCATTGCACATTGACATGATGCGTTCGTAACCATTCAAGCAGTTACGGAGAAACTCCCAGAACCATTCTAAAAAGTTAAGGAAATATTTCAACCAAATATTCGACTTTGAGATCATTTCGAGGAAATAGTGTTATATTTGAACGGAGCTTTGTTCTTCCGGACCGTTAAGAAGGGGATACTTACGGTGTTTAACGCCTCGTTATATGACATTAATAAAGCCATTGAGGTAAAGAATCTGAAAGAACACCCCCTCGAAGACATTGTTCCCAAACAGTATCATGTATTCCTGCCATTGTGTAATAAGATGCTGGCAGATAGGTTACCACCACATCGACCTGGAATTGATCATGAGGTCCGATTGAAGAACAGAGAAACACCACCATGGAGACCATCGTACTTGATGTGAAGAGCTGAGTTGATAGTTTTGAAAGAATGGCATGACCAGAATAAGTCAAAGGGGTTTATTCGGCAATTGTCATCACCTTTTGACGCTCGCGGAATTTTTGCAAAGAAATGTTGATGAGGATTAAGGTGTTGTATCGACTATCGAGATATTAATAGTAACAAGATAAAGAATCGATACCCCCTCCCACGGATAAAGGAAACATTAAACCTCTTAGGGAAAGCTCGAATATATACTAATCTGGATGTCTGAGGAGTATAAAATCTAGTTCGGGTTAAGGAAGGGGATGAGCATAAGTTAGGTTTTCGGACGAGATATGGCCAATATGAACCCACTTTAATGCATTTTGGTATAAGAACATGCAGCAGCATGTTTCAAAGGCTACATTAATAATGCTATTCGGGAAGCTTTGGATGATTTTGCATCAGCGTACTTGGATCATATTCTAATACAGAGTGATTCCAAGGAAGAACATGTTGGCCAGGTTAAATGGATTATGCAGCATTTGTTGGAAGCCGGATTGTATCTGAACTGAGAGAAATGCGAATTCCATAAAGACGTAGTGACGTATTTGGGGTTGATCATATCAACGAAGGGCATTTCAATGGATAAGGATAAGATGGAGACTGTACGAAAGTGGAGTAGGGAAAAGATGGCTGTGAAAGAACGAATGAATAATCTCTGTGAAGTACAACAATTCCTTGGATACTGCAATTATTATCGGCGGTTCATTCCGAAGTATTCTGAAAAAGTAGAACCACTGACGACACTCACAAAGAAGGATAAGCCATTTGTGTGGGAAGCAGAACAACAATTGGCTTTCGAAATGTTGGGTACAGCATTCACAACAGAGTCGGCACTTTGACATTTCGACTGTTAAAGCTAAGTGATTATTGAGACTGATGCTTCCGAGTATGTTTCTGCTCGAGTGTTATCATAACGAGATGATAATGGAGCGCTACACCCTGTGGGCTATTATTCAAACAAACATTCACCGGCAGAGTGCAATTACAATAGATATAAGAAAACGCTAATGGCGATTATCAAAGCACTTCAAGAACGGAGACCTGAGTGTGAGGGTCCCGCATAATCTTCCGGAACAGTTGAGAATAGCGGCCAAATGTAGGCGCAGACAGCAAGCTTTCTTGATATCTGATTATAATGCTCAAGCATATTTGGATGACCTGCTGGGTAATACGATCCGGAAGGCTATAAGACAAAGAGGCAGCATGATGGATATTAGAGTATGGGAATGTATGAAAGAAGAGGGAAAGGTATGGTATAAAGGGAAGCGTTATGTTCCTGAAGGAGATCAGTTCTGGTTACAATTGATACAAGAGAACCATGATACCGCATTGGCTGGACATCAAGGACGCGCGACGATGTTTGACCTTCTGGATTGACAATAATATTGGAAAGAGATGCGGAAGCAGGTGGATCAGTATATATGAACCTGTCATAGCAGCCAACGCTCTAGGACCTCGAGGCCTGCAAGGTTTGGAGTTCTCCAACCATTGCAAGTGCCGGAAAAACCATAGGAAGATCTTTCGATGGATCTCACGGTTGCGCTTCCAGAGCGTGAAGGGTTTGACACAGTTTGGTTGGTATTAGATAGGCTTTCGAAAATGCGTCATTTTATTCACTGTCATACAACAATAGATGCCGTAGAGTTGGCTAAGTTGTTTCTTCGAGAGGTTGTACGCCTTGATGGCTTCCCAAGTACTATTGTTTTGGATTGCGGAACCCAGTTTGCTTCAACGATCTGGGGACAAGTATGCAGCCGGTTGGGAATAGATCGACGAATGTCTACCGCATTTCATCCATAGACAGATGGTCAGACTGAACGAATGAATGCGGGAATGGAACAGTACCTCTGCTTATACGTTAGCCATCAATAGTGTGATTGGGTGCAGTGGCTACCCCTTGCTGAGGTTGCTGATAATAATGGAGTGTCTGAGTCAACAAAGTGCACTCCAGTCTTTGCAGTTCAGGGCGCAAATCCACAAATGTTGTTTGCCGGAGAACCAACACCGGACCGTGATTAACACTGTATGGAGGCAGATCAGGTCCAGTCTTTGATACAACAGATTAAAGAACATTTGAGGGTTCAGATGAGACAGAGTGAAGTGGTTCAAGAAAAAGGTGCAAATCAAGAACTTATTCCTACACCGAATATATAACTAAGATCTAAGGTATGGCTGTATACCCGCAATATAAGAACAATCCGGCCTACGCGGAAGTTGGATTGGAGATGCTTGGGACCGTTCCGAGTACGACAACAGGTGACCCCGCATGCCTATCAGTTGGAGCTGCCTGCGTCAATACAAATCCACCGAGTGCAATATGTTTCGCTTTTCAACATGGTGGTCGAAGATCCTGTGGAAGGACAAGTTGGTCTCCCCCCACTTCGTGTGGAAGTTGATGGCGAAGAGAAGTATGACGTATCAACTGTCGAAGATAGTTGGCCGTACGAGGACCAGTTACAGTATCTGATTCGGTGGATGACGTATGATTCCCGTACCTGGCAACCAGCAAAGTTTGTGTATGGATTACGAGGGGTTGAGGAATTTCATCAACAATATCCCGGGGAGCCTGGACGATTAGAATATGGTCTCCGAGGACCTCGAGCCTAAGGGGGGAAACTCTCACGTCACTGGGAAGTACGACGGTAGTTGGGAATAATGGATTGAGGTTCCCGGTGGTGTTGATGGACTTGTGCTATGGAAATGCGGAGCAGTTGGGAGACGCGGAGGCAGCGGCGCGATGGTGGCAGAATAATATAGTTTGATAAGGAAGTGCACTGAGGTGTTGTGACGTCAGACGATGTGGCATGGTTGTATTGATAAGACAATGCACTGGTGGTGGGTAAAATCATGGGATGAGATTCAGATGGTAGGTCGGAGCATGATGAATGGTTCGAGGGTGGGAGCCGAATTGTACATAAAGAGAGTATTGTTGGCGTTGGAGGATTTCCTTTTCGTCTCTCTTTACTGGTTCTCTTGTATAGTAAAGCAAGTTATGACTTTGGATCAGCTTCGACACTTGTTTTGGCTTTTCTTGCCTTGATTACCTCGAAACGACTATCGAGCTCTTGGCCCTGCTGTTGGTACTACATTATTGTTATCAATATCACTTACGCTCGACCCCGGCCGTTACACGACCTTTGTAATAAGGGTCACTCCGCTAACTCGACTTTGAAGTTCTTCCAATATTGGTAATGGTGTAAGATCTATCTTTATATAATCATTCACATGTCGATAATGAATACAAAGTCGTACACTGTATCCATCAGGTTTGTGTCCAAATAATTCTGGACTTCCAACGGTACTGCTAGATGGTCTAATGTTTCCATCTTTTATCATTGTATCGAGATATTTGACGAATATCTTTTCCTCATCTTGTGATAATTGACGAATGGCACCCATTCGTAACTTGTCTTCGGGGCCCAATAATTCAATCCAATGATGACAGCCTGTATTATCTGGTGACTTCTCCAATTCCTTAATATCGAATAGGGGTAGAAACATATGATAATGCACTGGGAGTTTCTGAGGCACTGACGAGCTGGCCATAACTATTACTCTGATCGCAATTGCATTCTCGCTAAGTGAAATTCACCTGTTGTAAGGGATAGAATATTCAGGAGGTATTTTTCCGTAACCATAGCATGCTGGAGGGCAATGAGGAAAATGCAGATGACTTGTTGTCCTTCCTATGGCTTTATGTTTTTCTAAATACCAAGCAGATATTGATGCATTGTAATCTCCTGAAGTCTGGATGACTTGGAAAGCATGATCTTCTTTGTCGTGTGACCAGTGATTTGGACAGGTTACAGCTAGGCCTAGTGTTAATAAGCCTTCGGTTTTAAGATTGTTTCTGGAAATGTCATTAGGTTTGAGATGTTTGTCCCTTCTGCCCAATCGTATTGAAAATGCTCTTGTCGCATCTGTTGAAATTATAAAAGACATACTTCCTAAATCAAGCATGCATCTTAACGGAAAATATAAGTTATCATATTCAATGAAGAATGAATAGATGTGTTATGTTCTAGTCCAGTCACAGAGGATGTCCCTCCGCGGAGAGACCGGTGTATTCACGGAGTGTACCCCTGCACCCCACCTCCGTGACTGGACTGGTTCATTCGCAGAGCATATATACAAGTGCTAATTACACTCAACGTCGCGGTGCAACTACAATTACACTGTGCTCCATATCCTGACTTGAAACCAGCTCTGTTTCCTCGTTGGCCACTTCCTCTACATCGTCCTCTTCCTCCTCCTCCTCCTCCTCCTCCTCCTCCTCCTCCTTGTCCACATCCTTGTACTCCGCGAGACCCTCTCCTTGCTCAGTATCCAGTTCTGTCAAATCACTTTCGTCGTTTTCCTCTACGCTCTTGTTGACATCATCAACAGATGTGGAGTTCGTCTGCGCTGTTGTCTCTCCCTGTGTATTTGCTCAAAGTCGCTGGTGATTGTGACTGGGTCCAGGTGGTGTTGTCTTCCATTTAAGATTGAAAGTACCAGATAGTGCTGCAGAAACACCATTAGTTGCGTTGATTAATTTACCTGGATATGGCCAGCTGAGTACGCATACATGCGTGGGCATATATGCGTGTAGAGTATTCACCGAGTGTACACGGAGGTGGGGTGCAGGGGTACACTCCGCGAAACAACCAGTCCAGTCACGGAGGGTGGGACTTCGTGAATGGACCGGTCTCTCCGCGGAGGGACATCCTCCGTGACTGGACTAGAACATGTTATTTCCCAATTTTTGTAAATGAAAATTTCTAAATCTTCCTAGGTGTGGCTGATTGGTAATACACAAAATCGGTTGATGGGTTAAGTTTCTTTGGCTGTGTTAGCAGGGGTTCTGAGGCTTTTCTTTTCGACATCACTATTGTTTCAACAATTGAATAACCTCAAAGGGTTGGAATAAAAGATGAATATGTGTTAGGATTAATTGTGAGTATGTATTGTAGTCATATTTCCTTCAGGACCAGCCATTTTGATCTTCCGATCATCCACCGAGGAAAATCATATCAAACAATAGCAAAATGGTCTTCTTATCAAGATAGGTGTGTTCATACATTAATTTGTGACCTTCAAGCATAATGTGGCTTGCTTAATCCGAATCTGGTGGAGAATCCCACCAATTTCCTTCTTATTCAATCTGCTGGTCTTCTTCTTCTGATTCCATGAAATACTCTCGTTCTGATTCCTTCTCTGAATCTGAATCATCATGGCATTCCTCCTTGGAATCTGAATGATTACTGTATTCTTCTGATTCTTCTGATTCAGAGCCACTTTCATTGTCACTATCTATTGCCACCCCGGTTATCATCATTGCCTGATATTCCTTGGCCTTTGGATGATTTGCCGTTCCGGTGTCCAAACCTAATATGCCTAACACTATCCATGACCCTATGGCTTCCATTCCTATCCGAAGCCAAACCACATCTATGGCACTCGTTGTCTCCTTTCCATCCATCGATTTGTGAAGAATCTATTCCTTCGGTTTTTGAATAGTCTTTCTGGAGCTTCCGCTCAGATCGATTTCTATTGAACTTCATTCTTTCCAATCAGTCCCTATTGTTTCTACTCATTTTCTCAGACCTGTCTGGCTTCTCCTTCTGCCCTGTGAGGGTTGGGTATTTTTTATCATGTGTTTTCGATGAGGCTTTAAGCCCAAGGATTTTCCTTCGAGCTTCTCATTTTTCCGCTGTTCGTTGTGCATTGGTGATAATGGTAATGATTTCTTGATCGGTTCTGCCCGTCAAATCCACGGTATGCATTTGTTCCTGGATTCTCAGCGGGAGTCTTTCTGGAATCATTTTCTTTAACGCCGCACTGGTAACCATAGCCTTATCAATCAAGGTTGGTGTTTTTATAAACATACTTCTAATGCAGCCCTCATCTCGGACCTTCACAAGGTCTGGAAATGCTTCGTCCTTGGCGTGCTTGCCTTCGAACCTACATTTTAGTGCATTAATGTAACTGGTCATTGACTTTGGATGTAATCCGGTCCAAGTTCCTTCAATTCACTGGATATGCCATCACACTGCATAACTATCCATCAAGGACCCTATCCAATCGATGGTTCGTTTGTCCTCATGAAACGTTTCTGGTTGATCCTCTATATAGACCTGCACTAAAATCCACCAGGTATCAAAGTCTTCTCTAGCATTTCGGTAGAATTGTTTTGGTTCCTCAATTTCGATATGCTTGGCGAATTCTAATTCTTTAATGCACCTTTGTCGTCTGGACATTTGTCTTCCTCCAGCACCTCCGTGATCTGATGGTGGTGGATCCGGTGCAGATGGCTGATCTCGTGCTCCTTTGCTGTATCTGGCTGCCCCACAATCTGCGCCTCCGGCTGCTTCTCCTTTTGCACCTCCAGCTGCTCCGCTGTCTGCGCCTCCAGCTGCTCCTCCATCTGCACCTCCAACTGCACCTCCATCTGCGCCTCCAGCTGCTCCGCCATCTGCTCCTCCAGCTGCTCCATCACTTCCTGCTCCTCCTTTAATTCTTCCAAAATTCCAAGTGGAAGGACTCGCGGTGTCTCTAAGGCTTGTTACTGATTGAGATTGGATGGCGGGTCTTTTCTGTGGATGAACATACTGATGTGTTCCTGATGTTCCGGCAACACTTTGGCGAAATTGAAAAGGTGCGGATTGGGAGAATTAATATTCCTCCATTGCCGTTGTTAGCCCAGTATTGATTTCCTTGATCTGTGCCAACTTCTCGTCCATGGTGGCCTGATGCTGTCGTAGTTCTCTTTTGGATGGTAAATCCTTGAAAGATGTAGTAATAGTTCCTAACACTTTATCGACTTCATCTATCCTTTTAGTCAAGAACTATACTTACTTCTGCATAGCGTGAATTGAAACTTTCTGAGTGCAAACCAGTGGCCTGTTGAGAGGATTTTTCTTAGTATCTAGGCTTCAAATTCCGAACGTATCCCTGCAAACAGATCCATAGCCTCTCCTACTATCTGATTATCTTGTTCTCGTAGCACATGGATACCTGAATGTAATTCTTCCAATACTGATTGTTGGAATTGCATCATAGCACCTACTCCCGAAACTTCGGAGTCGATTCATACTTTCTCAGTCTGCTGACGACTTTCCATTTTGAGGATCCCATTCTTTAGAGAGTCACATTCCTCTTCTACAATAACATTTTCTTCATTATATGCCTGTATAGCAGGGATCATTTGTTGATGGAGATTCGATAACTGCCTTTGCACTAAGTAGGTATTCGCGTCAGTCATTTCCACTTCTCCCTGACCCATTGAAGCGTCTTCGAGATTTTGGAGATATTTTAGTAGCAAGTATTCCCTTTGGGCGGCTTCTATTCATCTTTGGTACACTTGGCACCATTCTGGGATAGCCCTTGCCGCTGGGGATCGGCGTTTTGCTATCTGCGAGCCGCTGGGTGCCAGCTGTTTGCTGGTGTACGTTAACCATCTCCTGGGGGCAGCCATCTTGAATTACATTACTACAGTCAGGTAATGGATTAAACCTATTAAGCTCGACTGTGGGTGCATGCCTATCTGGGAAGTTTTCGAGCTGACAATCCTCGATGGAATGTGTTTGAAATCAGTAGCCGTTTCTCCCAATGAACTTGCCGATACATTTACAAGCGTAACATGGCGACAAGAAGTTATACTTCTCGCAAATTACCGCATGGATTTTTTTCCTCAATATTGTATAACTGGCAGCCCACGCAGAAGCAATTCTGTCTTCAGCAGTGATGGGTGCAAGTTTTCTGCCTGAAGAAAATGCAACAAAACTTGTCTTCGCACATCTGGCACTCCAAACTCATATATTGTGTTAATTGCTGGTTTATCGATAGTTATGAAATGTAATCCTGGTTTCCTAGGGTTTCGATATAAATATGCACCAGTTTTATAGATTTTCTGGCATACATGTAGTAACGCTGGTGTCATGTAATCAGATCTGTATGTCATGTAATCCTCTCTCTGATAACAGCGTAGCTTATAAAACATTATACTGTTATGGGGGTGTTTAGATCCCAATAACCAATACAATATTTAGTGAATCTCAGAACAGCTGCCTATCCTCAAATCTCTTTCTCGCCTCGCCTTATCCTAAGACTGAATCTCTTGTCCGTTTACAAGTGCAATCGTTTCCTTTGCAACTTACTCCAAAGTTGCTCTCTCCAATTGATCCAAATTAAAATGGTACCAACAACCATCTCCAATCTAGACAATAACGTAGTTTGCCGTTGAACAACCACTCCTGGGAATATTCCTCGAAGGGTGAAGCACCTGTGTTGAGATATCACAACACCAGGTAGTCGATATTCTCTAGTCGACAGAAACCAAAAACCTCAGCTTAGGTGTGAGTTAAATGGTGCTCTGCCAATTCGAAAAGCAAGTGGCCGAAACTCTTGACCACCCTGTGCAATGCAGATTTGGCTATTGTACAATGATGTCCAGGCAAATACAGCCAAGTTGCATATGTGAATAAGGGAAGCAATTTTGAATAGATAGACTGCTTAATAATGTTTTAAGATGGTCTTCGGTGATCTCTGAAAGCTAATGTTGTGGTTGATGTCCTCTAATTCCTTCAACCAACACTGGCTCTGTGTACACCACCCGTTGCCTCAAGTGTGATAGCGCTTTCACCGCCACACCTCAATACAGCATGATCGATAACTTGCCACGACACCGTCAGGTAAACTCCCTCTTCGAATGGGGTTTCAAAGCATTACGCTGATTACAATTAATAGGCAATCCATCGCACACTACCAGCTTATCCCGCACTAGAACTTACAAATCTTACAATTGTATGAGCTGGTAGTTGGAACACCTACCAATCAGCTTGGTAGTGCTTATTGCCTCTTGAATCCCTCATGCTAGTGAGCTAATGAATTGGGTAATAGATTTAATCTGCGACCAACCGATACTATGCCAATGTAGATTATCGGCGCGTAAGCTTATATCCGATACGAGATTACATTGTGATAAAGACCCTACAACTCAATGTACAGTGCTCGGTCTAGGGTGAAAGCTGAGGTCATCAATCCCTCAGTTCCATAATGATAACGTCGAGACTATTTTCCGACAGGAATGTGCTCCACCTGATCCATGCGTGGTACGGGTCAGGTGTGGAGAGCCCTCTTTCTCGCATATTAACTAACAACTGCCGTGTGTGATAACCATATACGTTCCATAGAGTATCCAGGTGTGAAAACACAACTAAGTGTGTGCGCGATTTGATATGAACTTCCGCTAAAGAGCATATCTCTGATCACTTGATCTCACTAGCATAGGTGTTATGCACAACGTTTGTTATGTATGCATCCTTGTGAACTCAAAATCAAGTATCATTATCGCTGCTTGGGGAGAACCCCTAACACCAGCCCATTCTCGTCAATCACGTCTTCTCAGGAAGCAGCATCCCGCTTCACTTGCCATCTTGGGTCCCATTGTTTGCTGTAGGCATTGAAGTGTCCAGTCAGGACAGTACCACCCTGACGAATGCCTCTCTGCCAGTTCGGCTTCCATGCCAGTCTCTCTCTCTCACCCGACTGCGCGTCATATTGATTGTAATTGTTTACAATGCGTAATATCTAGTGACCTGATCTCCTGACGTCAGTAGCGATAACATCGTCATTGGCACCTCTACTCAAATGCGTCCACTCGTCAGCCGCGAGGCCACTCCCCTTCCCTATCGCTGTCCAAACTCTGTTTCTTTTTCTCATTGTGTATGCCGAAAGGCTGATCCCAAAATCTCCTCTTTCTCCAGTGGCTCTTGCATGCACTCTGAGTCCGCCCTGCGTTCAACTCCCATGTACAGCGCCACAATTGTCAACTCGTATTACCTTGTGCAGTGGTGCTGGATCACTCTAATCATTGGTAGCCAGGGCGCCAGTTTCAGTTGCACTTTCGCTGTCAGTTGCTGTCCTGGTCGCAGTCTCAGTTTCACCCATCCTGATATGTCTTGCTGCCTCCGCTGCCTCCTCTTCTTCGTCCGCATCCGCCAGCTCCTCTTCATCTCCCCATGCTTCCGCCACCCCCTGGGGCCTAAGGCCAAGCGCCATTCTTTTCAAGCCCTGTGCCATTGCCATGTCCCAGGAAGCTCGTCGTGCTAGCCCTACTTTTCTGCTTTGCGGTGCGGCTTCGGTGCTTTCAGTCTTCTTCACGCACCTGCTGCTGATCCCAATATGATTTCCTTTGCAATTAGGGCACTTCTCCAGTGTGTGGCCGCAGAGTGATCCCTGCTTCGCAGTGTATTCCACCACATTGCATTTGTGGTCGCTCGACTGGTGATAGCCTGAGCAGTAGCCACATCTGGGCCTGCTGCTGTTAGAGGTTCTCCCTTAACAGTGATAATGGTACTTGAAAATGGGTCAAGGAAGCACATACCATGCCGAGACAATCAAGTAGTCAGTGGTGTGCCTTTTAGTGGTGGTTCATACCAGTCACGAGGATTGTTTGAGCTGGTCTGTCACATTGGGTCGAGAACACCAAAGGACTTCTTTCATTCTTACATACTATGCGGGACATGCACATGGGAAAGTGCACAGCAGTTGATAGTCTATGCAAGTACGTGAGCTCCGAACCTCCTACCCGTAACGGGCGGATCAAGGCAAGGCACACCCTGGTATCAGGAGAAATGTCTCTACCTAAGCATGACGTTACTGAGGGATTAATGCCGTTGGCATTAGGCCTGAAGCAACACCTTGCATTGATTTCCATTGATATGGATTGCAAGCAACATGTCAAGATCTACGTTGTCGCAGCATGGACTGGTATCCGATTAGTCTCTGAGTAACTACCGAAATAACTCAAGATAATGCAAGAGGTCAAAGTTGAAGTTATGGTCTGATTATGAGCCGAGATGATATCATTCATGAATACGTATGGTACATGGCAACTTCTGACAGGCGCATTCCTAGATGTCAGACGCAAAGATATCTACCGCGCATTATAATCAGACGCACAGATACGTTGCTATCATTGAGGGATTATATATATTCTGAAGGGGGTTTCGAGATGCTATAAAGAGATCACATTGTTTCGGCAATGAAGAAGAAAGCTCAAATCGCTAGAGATAAAACGATACCTACCAGCGGAGAAATATCCTTATTTATTATTGAGTTTGTATGATACCCATACCTGTGGGGACGGATTTGAGTGCGGTCATCACGTGGGTTGGTTTAGGGTTGTGCGGGGCGGAGCCGCATGCACTTTAGTTCTTGTGTACGTGTCAATTAGACTTAGCGAGACAGTCAGTGAGTTTAGGTCAATAGAGAGATGCAGCACAGAGGACACAGGACACCGTACAACAATACCTATTATGTTATACCTAAGAATCTATTAGCTATGTGTAGAGGCAGCCCCGCATCCTGAAGTACGTGTTATTAACGAATGACTAATACCTTTGGGAACGACAACGACGTTATGGTTTACGCCCTCAAGAAGGTGATACCGGATGTTAGGAGAATTCAGCAAATCTTGGTGGCACAGTGCGGCTGGTGGCTAGCATCCGTTATTGGTCTCGAGCAGGGATTGGTTGACCATATTGATAATCTTAAAAGACGGTCGGGTATTTAGATAGGAGAGGGTTTGCATCCGGATACTGGTTTGGATGTCAAGAGGACAGTATCCCCTACGCCCCGAGATATTCAGGAGGATTCACGACTTGAATCTGAAAGGAATCTTATTCACCTGGAAAGGAAAACCCTGCTCAATAATACGGATCACAATATTAATAGTTTGGACCTGAATGCGACGGATTGGAGCCCGCATCCAAGGATAATCGAGACTACGGAGTAATTCATTCAAAAGTCACGAAAGGAAAGGAAAGCACTTAATAAACAGAAGAAGGCTGATCTGCTATCCAGGACGAGGTCTGGAAAGGTGATAGCGAAACCTTTATCTAAGAAAAAAAAGGATGTACCTTCAGAGCATCTCTAAGGACACGATTAGAAATTACCTGGACAATAGGAAATAGGGTCTACGGCCATGTACCGAGGAACCTACTCAGTTAGCAAGTATAGTTACTTAGGGTAAAGCACACCCGTAACAGCTGTTGCACCTGTTCTCAAAGTGGACCCACCGGCAGCAGAGCTGACACCTGCTATCAGGTCCTTAGTTCCTGTACGTTTCGACTCGGTACCACATCCCCGCTGCCTTGATTCCTCTCTTGACTGAGCTCCGTTCCACTCTGCTCACCTTGACGACAAAACTACCTATGCCGCGGGAATCTCTCCATTCAGCCTCCTCATCCTGCTGGGCCGGGGGTTCGCCAGCCACCTCACTTTGGTGGGGATCGCGATATCCTCATTCTCTGCTTCGAATTCTTCTCGCAACTTCTGCACGACTTCCGTGCCTGTCCCCATGTACGGTACAGGAGGGATTGTGTGGACCTTTAGCATTTCCCATGACTCGTTGTCTTCAACGTCCACGACTCCTTTGGTGACCCTCCATGCTGTAGTGATGATGATGTCGCATTCGGATGTGTTATTGCAGTAATCGTGCCCTTAGAATTCCTTTTGGAGTTCATGATTCTAATGTTGGCCGGTGGCTTCTGGTTGAGGAGCTCTCTGTGGATCGCTGACGCGATTTCATGGTCAATTTTATTGGAGAGCAGTACACTCTCGTCTAGTATTAATTTCAGGCATCTCTGCACCAGGGTCGACCCAGCCGTCGTGGCGGGGCCTGGGCATAGGCCGACGGGTACGTTCTGAATCTTGGCTCCGGGTGGGACGGTCTGCTACTGTCTAGCAAGTGTGGGTGCTGACTCTGGCTTGGGCGCGGGCTGCGGTTTAGACTGCAGTTTGAGCTGCAGTTCGGGCTTCGGTTGCTGTTGCAGCTGCTGGTGCTTCTCAGGTTCCTCTGCCCGCGTCGTATCTGCAAGGTGGGAGGCCTCAAGCCCCCCACTGTCCGTCCTTGCAGTCATTTGTCTTTCTTTCTCTCTCCCCTACTGGCCTTGTGCTACCCCTTTAATGGTGTTTGCGATCATGTTCATGATGTCCGCCCTGCACAGCCTGTCGTCTTCATGGCGGGCATCCCACTCCGGCTCTATCTCTTTCATCCACGTCATCATTCCCTGCCACTGTTCCTCTTCGCGGGCTGCCAGGGCTTCCAGCAGGTTTGCCAGATGTCCAACTGTTCGGTGAAGATGCGTTAGCTCTTGTCCCTGCGGTGTTATCGTCCGCTCCATGCGGCTCATCCAGTCACTGGGGTTGCCTGTGCCTCACTCCTCATTCTCCGTTTTATATTCTGGTTTCTCTCAATGGCCTCAAATTTGGTTACGCCCGCAGTCTCCTCGGCGATGGATGTCACCCCTCTCGCCCTCTCCATCCCCATCTCCATGGGCGTGTCGCTCCTCCCATCTCGCACATCTCCCGCATCCAGCTCACTCCTCTCGCTCCCTGTGAATTCCGCCATCGCTTCTGTGAGGCAAGCCCCGTAGTACTTGTTGACGCTTGCTTGCTGGCCGACACGTGGAGTCAATCATGTTTTCTGTGAAGTCTTTACGTGAACCCACTCCCCTGGGTGGATTCTTGTGCGTGCACTGCTTCAGCAGTCCCGAAGGTGCTGGGAAGCTCATTCCGGGGTCCATTCAACGTTAGGAGTCAATTGCCGCTGTCCATTTTTTGACTGTTTTCGTTGTTGTTGACTTATTGTGCCGTTTTCTTTTTGCCAAGACTTTTGTCGCGTGTCTTCCTTATGGTGCGACATAGTGAGCAAGTGCAATAGCATGCCCGCTTGCTGTGACTGCTCAGAGCCACACCGCACTAGTGACTATATGAGCAACATCATGACGTGTATGGCAATGCAAGATTCTCTCTGTGGCCACGCACAAGAGAAGTTCCCCAACTGTAAAGGAAATCTCATCCCAGCCAGCAACAGGCAGGCATCCCAATAGTCCGTCCCGTCCGTCCAAAACCTTGCCCGAGACCGGTCTAAAGTTTTCCGGGCTCATGATTTCAAGACTGGACGGACCAGGGCGCTCCATAACAAGACCACAGGACTGCGGGACCCTACAGTCCATTGATTGGCCCCCACTCAGAAATTGATATCTGATTTAATGAAGCTTAGAATCCCCGATTCGGTACAACTTCACCTCGGCTGAAGATTTGTTCCGAGATACGGTGTCCCGGAACTCTCATTCCCGAGCCCGATGTAGTATATCTGACCCTGGTTAAGACTACAGTCATCTTTACCGGGCCCTAGTCCTGGAGATTTCTGCCCGGGACAGACTAGTCCTTCCGTACTCATGTCCTAGACGGGACGATGACGTCGGGCCCCGAAAAACTGTAGTCCGGACGGACGGTTGGGAACCCTGGCAACAGATGCCGAAAGAAGGCGGAAGCCACCCGAGATGCACGGGAGTACAAGAGAAGAGAACCACCAGGATGGACAACAGAGGCCCGGGGGATGAGCCACAGTGAGCAAGAGGATCAAGCTTGGCCAGAGGGCTAGGGCATTGGAGGTAGAAGAAAGAGGGAGGAGTGCAGAGGAGATGCCGGATGCAGAGAGAGGGGAAGCGGAGGTAGCGGCCATGCCAATTGCCGAGACTGCATCGGCAGCTTCAAAGACAATGCCAGCGCCAGCCGCAGTAGTGGCCGCGATTGTAAATCCAACTGTGATGATCACGGCGACAAGCACTCAGTCCAAAGCAGAACTGGAAGACTCAGTGTTGTTGAATCGATCCTGGCGCAGAGGGCAGTGTACATCGACTTATGGTGCAGCTCCCAAATTGTGATGGGTATATTGACTCGTCTATTCATCAACTTGACATGTACCCAAGAAGTAGAGTTACTGGGGCTCCGCCACTCAACTCTAACCCAATGCCAGGTGATGACTGCACTCAAAATCTTTGCTACACTCCTCCAAGGCAGTATTACAACAGTAAGTCTAAACCATTAAGAAAATCATGATACGAAGTGCCAAGCTCCTCCCGAGTAATCAGCCAAGCCCAGAGCTCCTCTGAAGCAATTATTCTCCCAAGAAACGAAAAATCTCAGATTCCACACATCATCATGGTCTTCGGCCTGGAAAGGTCAGCTCCATTCTGCTCTCTCCTGTTCCTGTCGACCGCTCCTCCGACGGCAATGATAAGTCCGCCCTCTCCAAAGAATGCCCTCAGGTGCATCACACTTTCCCAAGATTCCCACCGAGGTGTGCGTTTTCCGGTGAGAAAGGAGATTTCTTGGATTTCTCGATCACTGCCAGTGGATCTTCCTCATCCTCATCATCGCTCTCAGTCTCATCATTTTGATTGCTCGAACTGGCATAATCTAACAATTGATCTGCAGCACCACCTCTGGAACTTCCACCTTTAGAATTACTAACTGCGGAATATCCGCCAGCTGTTGGTCGGTTGATTGCCGGAGTCCGCGCAAATGGTTCCGAAATTTCCTGTTTGTTTCTTGGCTCCCCTGACTCAAAGATGTCAATATAGTATTGCTCATTTGGAATTTCATTCGGTGCTGTGTATTGCTTGTCCCTCGATACATCTCTTGAACGATGACTCATTGTTCTAGTCCAGTCACGGAGGATGTCCCTCCGCGGAGAGACCGGCCCATTCACGGAGTCCCACCCTCCGTGACTGGACAGGTTCTTTCGCGGAGTGCACCCCTGCACCCCACCTCCGTGTATGTACTGGTCCATTCGCGGAGTGTACACTCGATGAATGCTCTTTCGCGCCCTTTCAGGCGGGGAGATATTCACTTTTTGTATCTTTCGTTGCGGTGGCGCTTTCGCTGCGGTGGCCCTTTCGCTGCGGTGGCTCTTTCGCTGCAGTGACTTTTTTGCTGTAGAACCTCTTTCGTACTAGATTCAGCTGGTTTATCGAGAGACGCAGCCGATCTTTTGCAGCGATGCGGTCTTTTGCTGTGGTCCTTTGCGATGATGCAGCTTGTCTTTTGCACTCTCCGGCAGCGACCTTCACCACTCTTTGTGAGTATCGAGAGGATTCCCACGAATGAAAGGCATCTTCGGCCCGAACAGGATGGTTGAAGGTTACGCATCAGATGAAGAGTGTTCTCGAGAATCAACTACAAGTAACTTAGTGGATTTACAGTTCTTATTCAGAAATCATGATGTCGATAGACTTTTAGATGAAGTTTAGTCCCGTGACCAACTCCGTGACCAACTCTGGCACTCACACCTGCAGTATCAGTCTAGGAATCTCACGATACCTAACAGCCATGGTATTGAGGATTCCAATCGATGTTACTCGGTTAATGGCGATACTTCGACTCATGGGGAGAACAGATCTCCAAATCTGATTTGCAAGCCGAATCCGCAGCTCAATTTCCATGGTAATTGGTACGTTGCGTATAGTGATAATCATCAGTCTACTAGATCTTCATGCACACGGTGGTGACACTGTTGGCCCTACGATCGTCAGTAGTACCACTGGACAAGGATTCTAAGTTGCGCTCACATGTTGAGTTAAGTCTGCATGCTAGGCGGCTGGCTCGGCTGCAGGCCAGAGCTACACTGCTAGACAGAGCTAGAGCTGCACCGCTGGCCAAAGCTTAAGATTCGGATGCGGGCCAGATCTTTTGACGGCTTTGCTGGCAGCCGAACGTTGGGTTTACCGTGCCCGATAACTTTGAGTGTACTGCAGCAGCCTCATCTGCAAGAAATCATGAAAGTATATTTACGCGAAAGGAAATACGCAGCAAAATCAGGCGGAAAGCCTGAAAGTTTGCCATACTTTCATAGTTGGCTCCCATCTGACAATCTCTAGATTTGCTTTCGCGCCGGTGAAAGCCTGAAAGCGTCCTAAAGCATCTTTTACGGTTTTGCGATGTTCTGTTGATAATGTCGAAAAGAGCGCAGAGGAAAACGATGAAAGTGATTTGATGTTCTAGTCCAGTCACGGAGGATGTCCCTCCGCGGAGAGACCGGTCTATTCACGGAGTCCCACCCTCCGTGACTGGACTGGTTCTTTCACGGAGTGTACCCCTGCACCCCACCTCCGTGAATGGACCAGTCCATTGACGGAGTGTACACTCCGTGAATGCTCTACACGCATATATGCCCACGCATGTATGCGTACTCAGCTGGCCATATCCAGCTGAATTAATCAACGCAACTAATGGCATTCAGCCCAGTGCAACTACGTGCATTCAGCCCAGTGCAACTATGCACCTTCCGCCCAGCGAAATGATGGAGTTCAATGCACAAACAATGGTGTTTCTGCAGCGCCATCTGGTACTTTCAATCTTAAACGGAAGACAACACCACCTGGACCCAGTCACAATCAACAGCGACTTCGAGCTAATACACAGGGAGAGGCAACAGCGCAGACATACTGCACTTCTGTTGATGATGTCAACAAGAGCGTAGAGGAAAACGACGAAAGTGATTTGACAGAACTGGATATTGAGGAAGGAGAGCGTCTCGAGGAGTACAACGATGTGGACAAGGAGGAGGAGGAGGAAGAGGACGATGTAGAGGAAGAGGCCAACGACGAAGAAGAGCTGGTTTCAAATCAGGATATGGAGCACAGTGTAATTGAAGTTGCACCACGACGTTGAGTGTAGTTAGTACTTGCTCCGCGAATGAACCAGTCCAGTCACGGAGGTGGGGTGCAGGGGTACACTCCGTGAATGGACCGGTCTCTCCGCGGAGGGACATCCTCCGTGACTGGACTAGAACATTTGACACAGCTGGATATTGAGGAAGGAGAGGGTCTCGAGGAGTCCCAGGATATAGACGAGGAGGCGGAGGAGGAGGAGGATGAGGATGAACAGGACAATATAGAGGAAGAGGGCAACGAGGAAGAAGAGCCGCTTTCCAGTCAGGATATGGAGCACACAGTAATTGTAGTTGCACCATGACGTTGAGTGTAATTAGCACTTTGTAATAATGCTCCGCGAATGAACCAGTCCAGTCACGGAAGGTGGGACTCCGTGAATGGACCGGTCTCTCCGCGGAGGGACATCCTCCGTGACTGGACTAGAACATGCAACATGCGCAACCCAAGGTAATGTTTGACGCGTATTATCGTAGAGTGACAAAAATGTTGGTTGTCTAAAGACTAAGAGAAAGTGAAAAGGGTACAGTTTGTCTGCAGGCCAGAATACCTATTGAGATAGTGATGCAGAGTTCTCGGAAGGTACATCATAAATCAACGACTGACCGGTCTGTAAGCAGTAATCAGTCACAGAAGTTTCGTATCACTAATTCCTCACCACCAACGGAGTCTTTGATTAGCATAACAAATTATGTACAAAATGTCTGTTTGTCGTACAACAAGCAAGAGATATGTACTCCGCAAACCAACCAGTCAGTTTATGGAAGGTGGCTCTCGGTGAACTAACTAGGACTGTGGCAGAGGAATACCTTCATGAATGGACAAGAATATTTATCAAAACATGTTCAAGCCTTCCCGCACAATGCATTGCAGCGACCATATGTTGTTTCCATTTTGGCTAATTGGGAAGATCATTAATACCAACATGCAGTGATACATTCGAGAGTATTGTAGCATAATATAAAGGCAAAACTATATTCTGAAAACCCCCCCAAAAATTTCGATACCGTGCAAATATAACCACAAAAATTATTACGCAATCAAAAAACATAGTAGCTTTGAAAATAGAATTAATCATATATCGTAATGCTCCAAGAAGTATACCAGAACCGAAAATAAGTATAAGAATAATGCATTGAATAAACCGAACGGTGTGATTCCCCAAACCGATGATACTAATAACTAGTTAGTACGAACCCTACCTAGATACTCCTGGTAGTGGATCTCCTTGAGCTAAACTTTAGACTAGATCTGAATAAGCAATTTGATATGACGGTAGCAAGTGTCAGGTGATACCTACGATATCGCTGGGCGGGGACTGCTATGAACTACTCTCTAGATGAAGCTCAAGGCTGTTATATCTGTATGTAGTCTTCAGGTGTCTGCCCTCAAGGCTAATAACCAAATGGCCACAGTCATATTAGTGTTGTTTTTCAGTGTAGCATGTTAAATAAAACTTACAAACTGTTGAATTAATTTAGCGAGCTTATTAGCAATACTTAGATATAAGGTTGTCGGAGAAACTGACTCTCTATCACATCCAGGCATTTGACTCAATTCAGCCAGCCATTCATTGACACAACGAGGAACAGTCAAGAGAAACTCACAAACTACCAAGGTCGACGGGTTGAGGTTAGTCAATCATCCTTAAGACGATAAGAGAGAAAAGCGTTACATTCTACAAGTGAATTTAAACCCATCAGAATCAAATGAGTCAGAAACTAGCGCAATAAGGATTTGTAGGAGATACCAACTTTCTATTGATTTGATGTATCGGGCTACAGTTAACCACTACTATGGCGTAAAGTAATGTTGGAAAAACGTACTGGCTATATATAGCCATTAACATCAATTTAAGCGCTGTGAGTTCCTGTGGGAAGGGTAGCAAACGGGGAAAACTCACATGCGGGCACTGGGTGAGGCCATCGAGCTCGAATTAGGAAACTGTGGTTGATGTGAGATTTACGAAGAAACTTACATCCTATTTGATTACGCAATCGAGATTGCATTAGCACACGGTAGTCGGTAATCACCTCAGAGAGAAACTCACCGTCTGTTGACAAAGCAAATCAGTTTATATTAGTAAAAGGTAGCCGCTGTTGGGCAACCGGTATGGAGAACTCACTCTCTATTGGGCAACACCCATCAACTCTTGTTGGCAAACAGTAGCTAACGGCGGTGGGTACACAAAAGAGAAACTTACCGTCTAGAGAGTAAGGCAATCAAGCTCGTATTAGCAAACTGACCATGTTGGAGGTATCTAACTGGGATTAACTCACTCGCTGATGAAGCAGGCCGTCAAAACCACATTAGCACAACATAGACAGTGTGACTTTCGTACAGACACTCACGCGCTGTCAGGTCTAGTGTTAGTGAGAGGTAGTCGGCATGGCCTTCACAAAGAAACTCACAAGCTGTCGGGTCCGAATGAGTAAACGGTAGCAACTACGGTCATCAGAGAAAGCTTACCTCCTATAGACTCACGCCAGCAGGCAAACATTAGCAAAGAGTGGCCGGTAGTTGATAACAGATTCAGTGAAAAATTCACAATCTACCAGATGGGACCATTGTCGTTTCGTCAGCTAACTGAAAGCAGTATGATTTACAGGGAGATACGCACTCACTATCAAAGACCATCGGCTGGCGTTAGCAAGCGGTTACCGGCATTGATTCGGGGAGAAACCCACTAGCTGTCCGATCGAGCGGCGAAGCTGGCATTAGCACGTTGTAGCGGCAATGGCCTTCAGGGTGGAACTTACTATCTATCAGTTTTGGCCATCACGCACATATTAGCAATGGGTATCCAGCAGGTGTCAACATTGGTATGGCCTTCAAGGAGAAACTTACTCGCTATCAAAGACCACCAGCTGGCGTTAGCAAGCGCTCACCGGCATAGATTTCAGAGAGAAACCCACTGGCTGTCCGATTAAACCGTCAGGCTGGAGTTAGCAGACGGTAGCGCATATGGCTTCTGAGAGGGGATTTACATTCTGTCCGTTACGACCATTGAGCACATATCAGTAAAAGGTAGAAGAAAGTGAGCAGCAGGAATAAAATTACCGGCTGTCATAAATGGCGATCGAGCTGGCGTCAGCACAGTCTGGACTCGAGAGAGCAACTCACTTGCTGTCAGATTAAGCAATGAATCTCACGTTAGCCATCGATTTCCAGTATATCCCATAGGGAGAATCTCACCGATTGCCTGATCTGACCATCCCGCTGGGTTAGCATAAAGTTGTATAGCACGAAAAACTGAAACTAACATATTTCGAGCAACATCCAGTGCTGTCATCCTTTCAGCATTCCTAGCTTCTGTATTCGCATTCAAAGTATTGATTAAGAGTTGGACAGTGCTTAGGTGCCCTGATTCTACTGCAAAATGGAGCGCACTACGTTGTTGTCTATCTTTAGCATTTGCGTTCGCCCTGAAATGCTCAACTAACAGTTTAACCGTGCCATCGTGCCCGGATGCTGCTGCACAATGCAACGCAGTCATTCCCGCCATATTTGTGGCCTCAGTTGTGACTCCAATGTTATTGATGAGCATATTGAGCGTGCCGTCATGTCCGTTCAATGCCGCATGGTGTAGCGGTGTCATTCCAACATTGTCGGTAGGTTCTTTATTAGCGCCTAGGTTCTTGCAGAGAGTTTGAACCGTTAAATAGTGACCCTTGGAAGCCGCATGGTGCAGCGGCGTCTGCCCCTTCCTGTCCTTCGCTTCTTTGTTGACGTCGAAGCGTTCGATACACGCATTTACTGTGTCGCAGTGGCTGTTTGAAGCAGCCAGGTGGAGTGCCGTCTGTTCCTCTTTGTCCTTGGCTTCCGGGTCAGCACCCGCGGTCTCGATGAGCATACGTATCGTGGTGAACTGGCCGTTTGAAGCCGCATAGTGTAACGCCGTCATGTCGTCATAGTCCTTGGCCTCCTTATTAGCGCCCAAAGTCTGCATAAGTAGCTGTGCCGTTGAGATGTAGCCATTTGAAACTGCGTGGTGCAGAGCCGTTCTACCGCTAGGGTCTGTAGCCTCCATATCGTCACCGAGTGTCTGTACGAGCAACTGGACTGTAGAGTCGTTGCCGTTCGCGGCCGCAAAGTGTAATGCACGCCATCCATGAGGGCCGGCAGCCTGCATGTCGGCGCCGAGAGTTGACACTAGTGCATGTACTGTAGAGCAGTGGCCATTCGAAGCAGCATGGTGAAGTGGTCTCTTTCCCTCATGGTCTTTGGCCTCTATATTAGCGCCTAGTGTGTCACAGAGCATACAGACTGTTGAATCATTTCCATTTGAAGCCGCAAGATGAAGGGGCGTCTGATCTAACCTGTCCTTCGAATCCTTGTTGGCACCTAGGGTCTTGACCAAAGCTTCTACTATGGAGTTGTAGCCATTCAAAGCTGCATGGTGGAGTGCCGTCTGTCCTGCACTGTCCTTTGCCTCCTTGTCGGCTCCCAGGCTTGTAACAAGCATACATACTGTAGATTCCTGACTGTTTGCAGCAGCAAGGTGCAAAGCCGTCCTTCGACTAGTGTCAGACGCCTCCTTATTTACGCCAAGAGTCTGAATGAGTAGCCGGACGGTAGAGTCGTGGCCGTTTGCAGCTGCATGGTGAAGGGCTGTTCTACCGTTGCTGTCATTCGCTTCCTTATCGGCACCCCAGTCAATGAGCAACTGGACGGACTTGTCCTCACCCCTCTGCGCAGAAACTATCAGCGCCGTCTTGCCGTCAAGGCGAGCATCTACATCAGCTCCAGCTCTTAGCAAGGCTTCAATAACTCGGGTAAACCCCATGAGTGCTGCGGTCTGTAAGACATTGTTTCTGAAACTCTCCGCAGAATCGCGACCAGGAAGTGTTAATCTCAAGTTCGACCTGGCCCATCTTTCCAGCAAGAAGAAACCTATACTACTGGAGTATTCGTGAACAAGTTGGGAAATGAAACGTGTGACATTTTCATCCCACCCACAGCTATCCAAGTGATTTTCGAGGTGGTCAAGCACATAATTGATAAGTGGCCTATTATTGAGATGTAGGGTATAGGTTTTAAAATTATCCATCGTCCAATGGTCCGTACTCGGGAGTTCTTTTTCTAGAGTGCCATTTGCGGCGAAGAGGATTAGATATCGAATACAAGTTATAGAAATCCTAGCATGCGCTTCAATTCGGCTGATATGGAACATCGATTCTGATGCAGGACTGTTGGGCCGCCAAAAAAATTCGCGAACTGTCTGGTGCATAACTTGAACAGTTTGGTTTTCTATAAAGATGTTAGCAGAAGAAAGTAAATAGGAAAGTGACAGAAAGGACAGTACCAGAAAGACCCTTCGTTTCTAGAAGATTGCCCCCACAGTGGATGATACGCTTATTAATGCCATAAATTAATTTAGTGTTGAATGATGCATCAGAAGGTAAGAATGTCGCATCCGGAATATCTGGTATGCAGAGTGCATGTTGTAACTCTTCAACTCTAAGTGGGCGATATGCAAATAAAACAAAATAAAACATCCGAAATCCATCCATTACATCCCGTTTGTTCCCTTCCTTTAGTTTGTAGAGGATTCGTTTATAAAATCCCTCCAGTTCAGTTGGGAGACTTTTCAAGAACTCAAATATGTCTTCCTGACTGCAGCCACGATCAGAGTATTTTACTAGTTCCTCTTTCACCAGATATACCCATATGAACACTCCTTGTGCATGTGAGACTATGTACTCCCTAGCCTGAGAAATGACATCTGAAGGAAGTTCAAGTTCCGGACCCAAGAATGATTGTGCAAAATTGAAAATGTCCCGCTCATTCTCTTCCTGCAATTTAATCACTCTGGTTCCCGTTGTTCTGTGATCCAGCCCAGCGATAGGACGGCTGGCAAGAAAGATCTTGACTTTGAGCAATGTCTTGGTGGAGCAGAGTCTGCGTAATAACGATAGAATATCACGTCTATCTGTCTCATCGGACTCGTCCATAGCATCAATAATGAAGTAAAGTCGTTTTTCCGCTGGATGGTCTCGAAAGGACTCAACAATCTTCTTTAAGGAATCGTAGGACCACCTATACGGTGTACCAGGTTGTAACCCATTCCTATAGTGTGTTTGGAAGTGAAAGAAGAACGACTCCTCCTGAAATAAGATTTCGTAGAGAATCGACCGGAGCATATTGGAATGATCAGTTTGTAGTTCCCCATCCCTGTAGCTATAGTGAAAGCCTGCTATAATACAATTCTTCACATGCGGTTCCTGCTCCAAGATGTTACGCTTGAAGTATTTTGTAAGGGTACTTTTCCCGCTGCCTGGCTTTCCTTCTATCAGTAGAAGATCAGAGGTATCTGTGGATGACCACTCCTGATATTTTTGATGAGTCCAAAGCCACTGCAATGAACCTTCATGCTCGTCTGAAATGTTATCGTAACGCGTATTTTTAAACTGAAGTGTATTTAGACACTCTGAATAGTTAGTAAGGAAATCCCCAAATTTCAGTCAGCACTGAGATATATTGCAACCGAACCTCTTCTTTCTTTATCGTATTCAATATATGGCATCCCATCAAGTATTGCTTTAAGTTCGTCTTGTGGTCGGCTAGTAAGTAGAACTTTGATTGTTGAAGAACCGTCCTCTTGCACATGTTCAATGAATTCGCGGAATTCTTTCAGGAATTTGTCTTTTTGGTGCTCAATCTTGTGTAGCCCATCAATGAGGATAAATAGCCGCTGCGAGTGTACAATATGAAGAACTGCTGTTAGAGCGTCCCAATAGTCATTGCTGGATGCGTCGAAAGTTTTCTTTATTATCGTGTCTGGTGAATCGTGCGGCTGGAAATGTGACTGTTTAGGATTGGACACTAATTCCGCATTCAGAATTGCATCGAAGAGAGTACGAAGAAACACAGTGATGACAGCATCCTTCCGTGACGGAGAATCATGGACAATCTGGAGGATAATGGCACGTATAAAGTCAATGGCAAAGTATTGCTCTCTAGCTGCGCTTGAACAAAAGAAGTACAGCACAGAAATCCGTTCTCCCAAATCACTTTTCCATAGGTCCACAATATGAGATGCGGCATTTCTGATGCGGCATTCAAGTGGTCCCAATAACCAAAGCACCTGTGAACAGTTTGAGTTGAGCCAGTGGTGATAGTCCTTGTTCCGGAATATCCAGTAAAGCTGAGGAGAGTCATAATCCAAAGACTGTGCTGCGGTTTTGTGTTTCTCTTGATCAACAGTTGATAGGAGACGCAAAAGGTGTTCCAGATTCAAACTTTCTATCGCATATAGGAGCTGTTCCAGAGAGACGGTTGCAGCTTAAATTCATCTGTATTAGTCTTCTTTCAACCCGTTGTGACCTGACGTACCAATACTCTCTTCCGTACAGACTTGTATATGTCTAACCACTGTCTGATAGGTAGGGTCCACCTCAGAATCAAACTTCACAATATCGATGTGGTTTTTCTCAACTGGAATGCGGTGTTCGAATGGCAGGTATAACTGGGCAGAAAATCTCTGCACCATTTGTACTTCTGCCCCATCACTGTCCAAATTGCCTGATTCGGACTATTTACAGTAAGTACATTTCGGTTCCGCAGGAGATGAATTACTCACCATTCTGAGCGGTGGTGTCATCACCGTCTCATAAAAGCTGACAATTTTTCCCTTATATTTTGGCCATATGTGTAGCAGGTCATCTGCTTGATTCTCCAAGAATTCCGAACCCTCTTTCAATTGCGTGATCAAGTTACTTCTTTGCACGCCCGAGTCGACGTCAACCATATCTTCTAATACACTAGTCCGAAGCCCTTGGTGTGGCGTTCCAAAAAAGAAGATTCCACGTGTTGAGTCAAGAATGGATCTGTGCAGTACGTTCCTATTTGACTCCACTAGTACCTGCCATCCATTGTTGTGAGCTGCTAAAACCACAACTTTGAAGTGCGGAAATGCCTACTTGCAGTATCAAAATGCCACCTAGACTATGCCCTAGGAATATGATGGGCCGATTCTAACATGCAAATGATTCCTTAGGTTAGTGCACATAGTCCGTACCAAGGGGCAAAAAGCTGGATACCTTCACTGAGTCGGAACTTCGTGCATTCTCTAATTGTTGAATGAAGTTTCTCCTGTGGTCGACTAGTCGTGTATCGCTTCGTGCACCCCCGAGTCGGCTGCTATCGTACCCATAGGTCATAATTCTCACATTCTTGATATCACTGGGCAGAAAATCATTCAGCCACATTTTGTGAGTGACACAGTTTCTCCAAGACCAGAATGCGTGGCCGCCAAGGCCAGTCACAGCAACTACACTGAAAGTTACACCTACATCAGCGTGAACTGGAAAACTTGTAGATAAACCAAACTAACTCTGCAACGATTTCGTTTTCAGGTGAGTTCAAGGGGGTCAGATCATAGAAATGGCTGTCGATTACAAGATCTGTCCAATTCGGAGTGCGCACGTAGTTGAAGCCATTCGACTTGAGTTGCTGGAAAAATTCGGTACAGGAGCATAAATTGAGAAGTGCTGTCTGCGTGCGGCCGTAACATGCTGGATAAAGTGATAGTCTATCTTCGTTTTTAAGTTCTAGTGAAGGATCAATCTTCTCAAGGAATCTGAGAAGGTCATCTTGTTTCCAGTTGGGTGGCACATTGGCGATTCGAAAATATTTCTGCGTAGGTAATGACATTGAGGGACGTGTTTAACTCGGAATCAGAGTCGGTAATTTCGCACCGGTATTCGACTTCTATAACTTATTTTGTTCGCCGAGGCAGGTATGAGGAAGTTCGAATGATTTGCTAGCCGAGTACTTGTAGTTCTTTGTGATGAGTTGTTCAGGTGTTTAAAACGGTTCAGTTGCATGCGGAGGCTTTGTGCGCGATTAAAATGTTCACAAACGAAGTTTGTCTAAAGACGTCAACAGTGGGCTAAGTTTGCCAGCATATTAATATTGGCGAGTTGTAACATCTACAGACATCTGCACCATAATCAACAGTGTACAACGTTTGATAGAAGAATCAACGCCATGCATAAACGCTTGACTAGGCTAACCCAAAGCGTGACTCGGCGAATCGTGGAACGCGACCTTATCTGAAGGTGTTACGAATACTGCACAAATGATTGGAGAGATTTTTGCGAAGTGGTGCCCAGTTAATGAGTGCGTATATTATAAACTAAGATTAGTAACAATTAAAAACACACAACTGAACTAACCAACACGTCACCAGCTCCGGCAGAATCAATTTAAAAGATATTGAAGATCGAAGACCGGGAAGTGAAAGAGCGATGAATCATGCATATTTCATGTATACATTACTTTATGATGAGCCAAATACTCGTAGACTTAATTAGACTGATGTTTTGTCATTTTGTCAGCGCAGCAGAGTGAAGAAAAGACAACATTTTTTCCCCTAATTCTTCCTACGATTAGCTGTATCCCTCAATGAAGTGACCAGTAAGTTCATGGAGCCCGATTACTCCGCGCGTTGACGGTCACACCGCGGACTGACATCCTCCATGATCTTGACTTAGTCAAGAACAGTAACCAAGTCCTGATGAGTTCTTACCTGGAACTTTGCTATGAACATCATCACTATAGTAGGAAATACAGTACTATGCTACATTTCGATAGATCAAGTTTAACGTATAGGATAGTGTGATTAAAAAAGGTAAACTATTTAAAATACCTATCTTGTACAGTCTTTAAGGATGATTGTGTTCTCGCAATAGCGCAGTGCTAGATGAGAGCAATAGTTCACCCTCTCTGGTGTCAGTCGCCGGTATGATTGTTGACTAAAACATCAACCTGGAAATAGCCTAGGCAAAACTCACCTGCATGTTCGATTCCGCAGCCTTATCTTTGTCTTACCCGGTCATAAAAACGATTGCTCCCGTGGGGGTAACTGTAGCTGACGAGATTTGTGTCTTGACACTCCCTAGATAACTGTCATCACGTAACCTGAAACCTTTTAGGAACCATATTCTAACTGCTATCTCAAAATTAATAGATTTATATTACTTCATTCTGTGTTACTGAACTAACTGCATGCCGTTAGTTCCAAGTTGAGAGTTAACTTTAGTGACCTTTCTCATTCCGGAGTCCTGATTGGGCAAAATATGGTGGGGTGCGCTCTAGTTCAGTTTCTGTATTTCATCGACCATACCATCAATATTACGTAGTGGTGTTCCAAAGAGAGATTGGCAGGTGAAAGAGCATTTTGTGATGTTCAGTCCATGTCGCAATCGATCGAAGTGAAACCCACGGACCTCATTGGGCACGAAGTGCTGCTGTGTGCGAATGGATGTGTGCCCCGCTGCCTGCTGGTTGCATGTGCCAGTAGGAGCGTGCACGAGCTAATGTTGCACATGCAATACGACAAACACCATGCATGATGCAGAGAAAATGACGCGTATAGAGTTACTATAAATGAAGTTTATTGCAGCTAACTGCGTTAATTAATTTCCTCGATGCCCTCGGATGATCGTGTTCGCGTGCAAAAATGGATTTGGTCTAGCGTTCTCTAGAGCCACTAAATTCTGTGTTATTAGAGCGGGGATATTCTCGAAGGTGCGGTGTTAAATTCAGTTTGTTTGTAATCATATTGCATTCAGCCGCTAAGCATATTTAACCTGTTTTCCTTGACGCTTGCTCGATTGTCAGTCGGTGAAGGGCACAAGGCCACCGACCCACCTACCTCCTTCCTATGCAAAGTTGCATCCCTTCTTCCGCTACTCAATGGAGAGCGCTAAGGACACTAACCCATCCAGCCCACCCCCATGCCGCAAAAAAAATACACCAAAAACAAAAGAGAATCGTAAAAAACAATTTAACCCTGCACGATCATCAAACCTCAACCGGTGCAATGTATGCTGCACATTTCTCCAATTCTGTCTCACTCCTCCGCCCTGCACCGCTAACACTGTCGGGGTCGCCAACATTCATACCTTCCACCGCGCACGTCATATATCCGTGTGACGCCGCGATCATCGTCATATTTCGTAACGACCTGACTTCGTCGCGGTCACCGATCCTTCTTGTTCTTTCTTCCAGGACTTCCGACTCCCCAGGTGTTAAATCCGGTTGGGAGGGTAGAGTCCTGTATACTTGAGAGGTTAGAGAAACGCTCACTGGGGGAGCATGCACTCGAAGGAAATTAAAGTCAAATGAAATATATCGTTATATATGAGAGCATGCGCTTGAGTACTATTGGGAGTACTGTTCTGAGCGCGATGACTTGGACAAAGCTCATAGTTCCATATGGTCGGTAAAAATATTGACTTTGTTGCAACCTCGGGACAGATCACTCTAAGATACCTAAAAATGTATCCGATTAATTATATTGAGCTCGATTCACTAAATATGCCGAGAATGTATCGGATCCATGGTAAATATAATGTATCAAAAGATGCATCTTTTGTTTAATTTCCAAATAATGTAACCAGGCGTTCAAAATTCGTATAGCAATGTAAACGGAAACATATTTGTAGATAAATATTCCGGCTTCTTAGAGACTGCACTATGAACCATGGGACACAGGAATCCCATTGAAAAAGCCCGGGTGGGCCGAACTTTAAAATCAGAAGCCCGCAGACCTTACCCAAGCCTGCGGACTAGCTTGCTATCTGAAACATGAAAAAAGGGGTAAAAACCCCATTAGACGACGTTGTATCTCATTGTTCTCAGTGGTTCGAGGAAACAAGTCGCTATTATGAGCGTTCAGTAACAAATTTGTGGGGACAGATTTGAGTGCGATCACGTGGGCTGGTTCAGGGTTGAGCGCGGCGGAGCCGCATGCGCTTTAGTTCTTGTGTACGTGTCAATTAGATTTAGAGACAGTCAGTGAGTTTAGGTCAATAGAGAGATTCAACACAGCGGTCACGGTACAACAGGTTATGAGCCCGGGCACTTCGCTGATTTGACGAACTCGACTCGGATTCAGATTTCGAATTGCGGCATCATCGACACGGTCTCGGAGGAGTACTGACAGACTCGACGCGTGTATGGACGACAAGATGGCCGAATCGACAACAATCTCGATTAAGAAGTTTGATGGTTCGGACTATAAGCGTTGGAGTTTGGAAATTGAAATACTCTTGGAACGGAAGCCGGTTCTCGGCATTGTCGATGGCACCAGACGACACGACAGAGCTCAAATCATGGAAGAAGTAGCATGGAATAGCACGGTCCACCATTCTCGTCGCGATGGGGAGGTCTTTTCAGCAGCAGTATCGTGTACAGAAAGACGCGAAGGCGCTGAGGGATCAGCTGAAGGAGGACTACAAATGAAAGGTGAAGCTGAATGTGGGGGCTTGGCGAGATGAAATGTCAGCTGTGAAGTTGAAGGATTGCGAGAATGTGCAGGAATACGCATCGAAGATCCAGGGGTATGTTAATGACTTCAAGCTCTGTGCGGAGAGTTCGACCGGTACGATGCCAAAGAGCGAGCACAGCTACTACCCGATGCAGGGTATACCTAAGGCTGCCGTCCCGAGTGTGGCAAATGGGAGACTGCTCTATGCAATGAAGTTCAAGCCGATGTACAGACGTTATATGGTGGAAGCAATGGATTCCCTTGCAAAGCACTATTGAGATGATGATAGATAGCAGGGCCATGGAGCGACACTTAGTGGATTCAGAGGTTCCACAGGGCTCGCCTGCATTACCAATTATCGTTAGAATCAACATCTCAGGATATATCAAATGGGTGGAGGAGTATGTCATAGCTGAAGAGTTGCCTGTGGTGGAGGATCTTGGCAGGGTAGCAACTGGAAAGGATGTCCAACAGGTCATTAGGTGGCTTGAGAGCAGTGCTGCAGTGAACTGAGAGTGAGTATGGAGGCAATGGCTACAGATCAATAATGCAAAAACTGACACTGCACGATGACTGCACAAACATGGCCTTCCAGAATACCTGCATCTGAAGCCGACAGGAAAGAAAAAGGTCTGAAATCGGGTGGTATTGGATCGCACACACGCGAAACATTGGATAGGAATCTTGATGGACACACTTGACGATGAACATGCAACACATCGTATGCATGAATAAATCCCCAGTACCCTAAGCTTGGAACCAATATGTTACAAACTAATAGTGAATGTTCTAGTCCAGTCACGGAGGATGTCCCTCCGCACAGAGACCAGTCCATTCACGGAGTCACACCCTCAGTGACTGGACTGGTTCATGCGCGGTGTGTACCCCTGCACCTCACCTCGGTGACTGGACTGGTTCAGTCCCGGAGTGTACATGCAAAGTTTCAATGTCACTCAACGCCGTAGTGCAGCTACAATTACACTGTGCTGCATATCGTATCTTGAAACCGGCACTTCTTCCTCGATGCCTTCTTCCTCTACATCGTCCTCTACCTCCTCCTCCTCGCCTACATCCTGGTATTCTTCAAGACCCTCTCCTTCCTCAATATCCTGTTCTGTCAAATCACTTTCGTCGTTGTCCTCTGGGCCATCGTAAAACTGTACGAGTCACTTTCAGACTCTCTGAGCCTTTCACCGGGGCGAAAGCAAACCCAGACGGTGTCAGGACTCAGATGGGAGCCAACTTTGAAAGTATGGCAAACTTGTAGGCTTTTCGCCGGCTTTCGCTGCATATTTCCTTTCGTGCAGATACACTTTCATGCTTTCTTGCAGATGAGGCTGCAGCAGTATACTGAACACTCGCCCTCACGCACGCACTCACACCGGCCCAATTACCCTGAAAATTAAGCTGCTGATTCCGCTGGCACATCTGATTAGGAAATCTGCTCTCCCTAAGAGTCCAAGTATTGCCATTAACCCAGTACCATCGACATAAATCATCAACACCATTGCCATTGGATATCGTAAGATTCTCAGACTGAGACTACAAGTGTGGGTGCCAGAGTTGGTCGCGGAGTTAGTTAGTTGCAGCAATAAACTTCGTCTAAAAGTCTATAGATATCAGAATTTGTGAATAAGAACTGTAAATCCACTAAGTTAGTTGATTCTCAAGAAATCTCTTTATCTGCTGTGTAGCCTTATACTGCTCAGTGGAAGATGCCTTTCAGACATAGCCTGCGGAAACCTCTCGATACTCGCAAAGGGTGGTGAAGGTCGCTGGCGGAGGGTGCAGAAGACTAGTTGCATCACGGCAAAGGTCCACTTCCAACAACCAGCTGCGTCTCTTCCATAGACCAGCTGCATCTAGTGCGAAAGCGGTTCTGCAGCGAAAGACGTCAAAACAAGTGAAAATCTCCAAGCCTGAAAGGACGCGAAAGAGCATTCACAGTGAAAGTGTGCGGAATGCAGCCAAAAGCTTGAAAGCACGTGGTACAATCAGGAAGTATCAAAGTACGGTCGAGTTTCGCGATGTGGGCTGAATGCACCTAGTTGCTCTGGGGTGAATGCAATTGCATTGATTAAATTCAGCTAGATATGGCCAGCTGAGTGCGCATACATGCGTGGGCATATGTGTGCAGAGTATTCACCGAGTGTACACTCGGTGACAGGACCAGTCCATTCACGGAGGTGGGGTGCAGGGGTACACTCCGCGAATGAACCAGTCCAGTCACTGAGGGTGGGACTCCGTGAATGGACTGGTCTCTCCGCGGAGGGACATCCTCCGTGACTGGACTAGAACAGTGAACAACTAGGTGAGTGTAACAGGTGTCAACATAACCTGTGATAAAGGATTGGCATTTTGTGGGATTGATGTCTGGTGGGTTCCAAATGACACAGACAGATGTGAGACAACCTGCAACTTGTCCTGAATAAACCGGCATGATCATTCCACGGCATGCTAGGCCAAACCCTGCGTGCGGCACTCCTTACATCGGCAACATGTGAACTTGGATTCCGAAAATGGACCCTATACCCAGATTCTTCTACTCATTCATGGACTCTACGTTCATCGGCAAAAGTGCCAATCGACTATAGGCTGCGCTACGCGCACACGCGCAGCTCATAGCAAGCTTCCCGTGGACCCCTGCGCGACGCGCATTCTATAGTTATCTATAGTCGATTCATAGAGATGTGCGCGTGGGCCTATGGAACTATATATGGCTGGCGGCCGGAGATCGACCTATACCTGTCTTTACTACCTGGCTGTTATACTGGCTGGAGAGCCCGCTGGTGCTTGAGAGCCTCTTGAGAGCCTACTTCGAAGCCTGCTTTATAGCCTGCTTTATAGCCTGCTTGAGAGCCTGCTTGAGAGAGCCACGCTTGAGTGCTGCGCTTGAGAGAGCCGCGCTTCAGGATGAGTAGAGTTTTCCACGGGAAGCTTTTAGCCGATGGAAAACCCTGAGTTTGTGGAAGCTTTGGCTAATAGAAGGCTCTAGGTCTGTGGAAGCTTTGGCTAGTAGAAGGCTCTAAGTCTGTGGAAGCTTTGATGCTAACGTTGACGTAGCCAACCTACTTGTCTAAGGTCTTCTGGTACTTTGATCACCATCAGCAACACTATCTCCATCGCCATCGCCATCGCCATCGCCATCACCATCGCCATCCCAATCATCACCATCAGCCCCGGACCGAATGTGCACACATACGCCACACATACGCCCACAATCGGTGGAAAGCGGGCAGCAGATTCCATCGGAAAATCTGAGTCGGAGATCTGCTCTCCCCGAGATCCAATTGTCTAACTTTCCTGCAGTATCTCAGGCTGCAATTGTCAACACCATGACCGTGAGGCATCGTGAGATCTTGTCGTGGTGGCTGCGCTAAAAGTAAGGTTCAGACTATGATATCGACCGACGTCATGATTTCGGCCACCCGCCACCCGCCACCCGCCTACTAGTGCCTGGCCCCTGCATCTCAGCAAGTATCTCGATCGAGCGCCCAGGAGCATACATGGGAGCATATAGTCAAGTGAGATTGGGAGTGTCTTGCCTCTTGAGAGTGTACTTGGGAGCATGCTCGGGAGTGTGCTTGAGAGCGTCTTGAGAGCTTACTTGGGAGCATACAGTCAAGCAGGCTAGGAGTGCGCCATCGAGTGCAATTGAGGGCGTCCTTGAGAGCATGACCGGGAGTGTGCTTCAGAGCGTCTTGAGAGCTTACATGGGAGCGTATAGTCAAGTAGGCTGGGAGTGTGTCATCGATTGCAATTGGGAGTGTACTTAAGAGCGTGCTCGGGAGTGTGCTTGAGAGCATCTTGAGAGCTGGTTTGGGAGTGTACAGTCAAGCAGGCTGGCTGTGTACTATCGAATGCAAGTGGGAGCGTCCTTGGGAGCATGCCCGGGAGTGTACTTGAGAACGAACTCGGAGGTGTACTTGGGAGCGTACTCGCTGTGTACTTGGGAGTGTCTTGAGAGCTTAGGTGGGAGCGTAAGTCAAGTAGGCTGGGAGTGTACAATCGAGTGCAATCAGGAGTGTTCTTCAGAGCGTACTTGGGAGCGTGCAATGAAGTGCATTTGGCAGTTTTATTGAATGCAGCATGATGTATAGTATCAAGCGCCCATAATCGCATGTGTATCATAGTAATCTAGTCAAATTGCAGGTCCATAGGACTTCATAGTGCCACGCGTCAAATATGCTATGGATTACCGGCCCAAAAACAGCTTCTCTATGAGTTACGCGTCGCGTAAGGTCATTTTTCCCGGTGTTGTAATGGATTACTGCAACATTCCTGCATACTTAGAAGCGATCAATGAGGTGATTGCATTGTTGCAACATTTCCAGACCTTGTTTAGCTATAACATCAGCAAATTGACTCCACCTGTTGCTTTCACATTAGTCTTCTAGATTGAAATGGTTTCGATGGTTTTATGATCAGTATCATTGATTATACGCAAGCTTTCACAACTTCCATCACGAAAATCACATCACGCAGAATAAATACATCATATATCTATTCATTGCTACAATTTTGACTTCTAGTATCAGATGGAATACTGTCCATGTAGAACTCATCAAAAGCATCCAAGTCAAGCTTGTTGCTCAAGTACAACTGCATATTTCCTGGCTGCAGCATTAGTGGAAGCAGGTGCACAGCCTGTTGGATACTTCTTAGATGCTAGATATGAGTGGATCCAATGCCAAAATGAAGCTTACAATAGTAGAGTAGACGATACAAGGATTGCATCACGGGTGGATGTCTCTCCTTGGCAATGTCCACACTATCAGTTGCACATATCATCCCTAAGGCAAAGGTCTGGATCAAGGCAAGATGACCTTTAATGCTTAATTCAGCATCACTGACAACTAGAAGCTGGTTCCACCATGTGAGAATGCCTCTAGTAGTCAACTTAAATTTCCAATCGGGACTTGTCCCCATTCCAGAGAGCGTTGTATCACTTCTGGATTGATTATAATTGCTCCACCTGGGGACCCAGCGTAATAAACCATATAAACTGCCAACTCATCTCATTTGAAAGTCATCACTGGAGTTGCAACAGTATTGTACTGGATGTTGTAGGAATGATTCAAATAACCAAAATTCCAATTGCGATCAACGTAGAGCGTACTGTTTGCAACTATTTTGAAACACCAAGAGTTGTTAGTGAGTTGCCTCCCATTTGGCTTTGCACATGGCTAGCCTGTGTCATGAACCGGCTGATTTGCTGGTCTCAGATTTTTTATCCATCACGTGATTGGCACTTTGGTTACAGGCACCTCATTATAAAGACAGTGTGTTGCAGCTTTTGCCTGAGCTCTTGGAACTGAAACACCTCCCGTCGGGTTTTTCATTCCCTATATCTGGAAGGCAGTTCTATAGAAATGTAATTGTAGGTATCCTGGTCTCAGAAATATCACTGCAGATTCAGGCGGTTTAGAGCTTACATGTAACAGCTTGGCATGCTGGCGGCTATCTTCAGAGAGCTGGTTGGCAGGAAGAACCTGAACAAAGTCGAAATCTGATACATCCACAAGTCCTTGCTAGTGTTAGCAACGGTTCCGGACCGTCACTTCGGGTCCGGGTCCGGGTCCAAACCGAACTGTTGCCAAATTGGCCGTCCGGGTCGTCAATAAACCCGAAATGCCCACTCGGGTACGGTTCCATGGCAAACTCCCAACCCGTCAGAATTGAGCGAGGTTTCTGCGGGTCGCCCAGCGGGTCCATCTGTAGATTCATATAAGGCTCTTAAATTTGCAAGCTGTCATTGATATCTTATCAAAATCACGTTTACAGCAACCAACAATGTGCTTTTGCTTATTGAGCAGCTTGCAATATTGATTAATTTGGTATTTGTGTTTCACCTTTGACATATGGTATTTTTGACTAGCTAGGCGGTCAATAATACGGTTATGCATGCCAATTTCCGCGCGATGCCTTGATTACGAAATATGCAAGTCCTAAAACTGTTGACGCTCCATTGACGCTCATTTTCAAGATGCCGCAGGGAGCATGTCGCTGTTGTTTTTGCCAGTAAAGGCTGCCAATATCTCATAAATGGATGTCCTCAACCAATCAGAACATAACTTACTCAAGTTGCAAAGGTAAAAATCGTTGACGCTCCTTTGGCGCTCATTTTCAGGATGCCGCAGGGAGCATGTCACTGTTGTTTTTGCCAGTAAAGACTGCCAATATCTTATAAATGGATATCTGCAACCAATCGGAATATAGCTTACTCAAGATGCAAAGCTAAAAATCGTTGACGCTCCGTTGACACCTATGCTAAGAATGGGGCGGTGACCGTGTTGCAATCTCTTTTGCCAATAAAAGCTGCTAATACGACCGTTATGCATATCAACGGCCAAGTCACTGGTGAATTACCATACTTACATGACCACAAATCGTTGACGCTCCGTTGACACTCATTTTACTGTATTATCCAGTAGACATTTGCTGCCGTCCATAAGAGCTTTCATCCTGGTTTGACTTTATCGGTTGGCTTTCTGCTTGATTCAGACTTGGCCTTGTAGCAAAGCCGAGCGGCGTAATCATGTTGCACTGTTCACACTCACACGACTAAAAATGATGTATCATGCCAAAAGATTAATTGCGCCTGCTATACATCTATTTATAAACCGATATTCACAAGCTACTTCTTACCATTTGCCCATAATACAGCTCTAACTGAAACTCTCGGTCAAGCTACATACAGCAGGTGAACCATTGACGCATTCTGTCCAACTTTTTCTTCCCTCCTTTGTTTCTCCGCGTTTCAACTGCATTGACCGTCACTAAAACCTTTTCAGCCTGCCTCTTTGACTTCCGTGTCGGCCGAACCAATCTGGGCACATTTGGCGCGGCGCTCACATCCTGCTGCTCTGGGCATTCCGGATCTTCGATGCCAGTGTTGTACTCTGTATCGGATTCATCGGCCGCTGCGCAATCCTCTTCACTGTCATTTGGATTATCCAAGTCGCCATTCCAGTTAAGCCAATTTTCGGTGTCCGAAATGCTTTCAGGTGGGCTATCATCATTGCTTTCTACTGGATGACGGTTGATTCTCCGGATTCGGCGGACATTTAAGATTTGAGTTCTTCCTCTAGGGAGGTTCTTTGCAGACAAAGTTGGTGGCAAAGGTGATCTTTCTGACAATTTAAATGCAGTCGCACCTTGATGTTGAAAGAGTGACCAGGATGCTTTGACGATCTCTTCCGTGTCCGAAATGTATCCTATGGCGGTCATCTGCTTGTTTTGAGCTCGAGATTCCTTCTGGGTAGCACGTAGGTTTTGGCTGCCCTGCCACATCTCTAAAAAGTCGTGAACCTTGGCCATTCTGTGCAATTTCCGTTCCTCCGCCTCTTGCTTCATTTCCGAGTCTTTTCCTGTGTTCGTGGTATCCAATTCCGGGTCAGTGCCGGCCAAAATCCCGTTATTGGCTCGAGCAAACTGCCTTACAATGACTTTTTCGCAAAGGGTCTCGTCTGTGGTTTTTGACTGCCTCCAGCCAATAACATCTCGGCCAAGGGAAAAGCTGGCCTCCACGCCGACACCATGAGGTATGATAGAGAATATGTCGCGCGCCACATTCGATAGATCGGCGTACTTTGAGTGCGTTTCCTCCTGTTGTCGCCACCAGTCGGGTATGTCGGGTATCCAAAATGTACTGCTAATCTCCATTGGGTCGGAGTGGTAATCATTGAGATTTGGATTAATTTGTCCTCAGTTCTTTGGTGCTTCAGGCGGCGAATTCAAATAGAGCCTGGCGGCAGTCAATAAGCGGGCTGCGCGATCGCTATGTCCGGGTGTCGTCTCAGCCACATTGTTAGGCGTTAAGTATTCCTCATCATCGCTGGACGAATCATATGGATCAAAGGATGATTGATAGGACCCTGAAGCCGTTGCACAGCGGACGAAATTGCTATTCTGTACTGTTTCGAGTTCATTGACCGGCACATGTCGATGTTTAGCGCAGTATTCATTCTCCACATACTTCAGGAAGGCCTCTTGGTATTGTGTAGTGTAGGATGTCTCGTCCTCAGGATTAATATGCATTCCCTTGTCCCACTTTCTAAAAGATCTCAACTTCCGGAAAGGATCGAGAATGTGCGCGGAAATCAGAAGCATGCCCATCGTTGGAATGACTTCGGCGTAGTATTTGGAAAGCTTCTGTTGAGCTAACTTCACAGCAAAGAACAAGTCTTCCTTCCATTGAGTCTTCTTCTTAGCCAAAGCTCGCAGCACGCCATCCATGTGATCGAACATGTCATTGTACACTGGGATGACGTGATGCAATGTGACTGTATGCCTCTCCGACATCCAAAGGGTGCAATAGCGAAATGGCCTTAATACTTCCATGACATACTTCGCAATCGTCCATTCATCTTGAGTTGTGAATAGCGGCCAGTATTCGCTGGATTTCGGGTTTTAAAGCCACTCACGGGTGAATTCCCGTAAGCGGTAGGCGCACTCGAGCAACTCCAGAGTAGAGTTCCAAAGTGTCTTCACATCTATAATCGGAAGTACTGCAATGCGGACTTTGGCTATTTGACAGTCAATGAACTCGTTTCGGCGACCAGGTCTTAGCGTAATTAATACCGCAACCATTCTCAGCTAGATGAAGGTCAGCTTCAGGACTTTCAAAATATCATGAAATACGTACTTTCTCAATTATCTTTGCTAAACCTGGTTTCATGGCCGACACCTTGTTGATTCTAGCATTGCCCTCTTTTCGAAGTCTTTGACTCTTCCCAATGTCTATGCTTTCATTCTCTCCAAATTGCTGATCGCGCTCATGGGCTTCCCAAGACTTGGTGCGGCCTTGTACACCGAGACTGCTCATGAATGCACCTAAAGCGAGCTGTATGACGTGCGCCATGCATGGTATGTGGTTCCTCAATGCTGGCCACTTGATTTCAGAGGCTTCAAGTGTTGATTGCAGCTCGCGTGTCATCAAGTAATTTGAGGAAGTATTATCAGTTGTAATACCAAGCAAATGGCTGTCGGTAAGCTCAAAATGATCCAGCACGTCCTTCAAATGTATGGCTACCCTTGCTCCAGTATGTTGGCCTTTGACCTATCATCCTTAATTAGCTTTCGAAACAGGAACAGAGCAGGCGATCAACCTCATCGAACGCGAGTTGAACTTCACGCAATGCCCAGTTTCGATCCATATAGTAAGCAATGACTGACGTTATGGCTAATTTGTTTGTAGATGTCCATCCGTCCAAAGCTAAACTAACTATATTGCGTATCGGCAGTTGCTTCTTAATTGCATCCACAGTCAGTGCATATTCTCTCCGGCAAATGTTACTAAGGGTTGTAGCGGACTGTAGCACTAGGTCATCGCGTAATGCCTTATATGACCATCATAGCTCAAGATTTGGGATCGCGTTCCATGGAATATGAGCCGAAACAAACCCTAACATCAGGTAGCGATTCCACGTGTCTTGGTGAAATTCGGAAGTTTCAAAGTCCTTAGCTGCCAGTTTGGAACGTTTTATCTGTCATTCCGGTCAATATGGAACTACCTGGATGTAGAATATGATGTGCCTCAGCGAACTTACTATTGTGATTCCTCGACTTCCTTGCCTCTTCAGGATGATCAAAGCTGTTTCATCGACCGTTGAACTAGTCAATTTAGTAACCTCTGACTCTGTCAATTCGTTTAACTTTGCGATGTGAGCTTCTGCCATTAAGTGTTTATCCATTAAGCTGGTCCCATGTTCTGATGGATGGCGAAGAACTTGATGATGCACGATACTGATGATGCCAGGACTGCCGTTCTCCTCCATTCCACAGTGTAAATCGAATCGCCACGAAGGCGCATGTCTAGAATTATTCCAGGCCATCGGCCGCTTTGAGCCTACATTCATTGAAGCCCACCACGCATCGAAGATGATTTGCAAAGTATGGTAGCTCAAATCATGAATAAAGACACGTTCGTTTTTGGAAGAGATCATAACCTCGAGCGAAGAGGTGTTCAAAGATTGTGAATCCGACATGGTGGTAAAATTTAGAATACTGGGTAATCCGACTCGAAAGACTGCCGAAAGCATCGTTATAGTATAGTTGACTGCGGGTTCTTAAATACCTAATACAGCTACAAGCAATAAAATCATATCTGTAAGACATTACATACATATTTGTGAAGTTGTATACAAGGACAGATTGCAAAGACTGACCGGGTAAAACTTGATTTAGAAGCATCACAATGCAGTACATTGCTGTATAGCGTTCTGAGCCTCCACAAAAATTGTTAATGCTCTGGGGGTGCTCAATTGTAGGAGGTGGATGCGATATCGTCACTAGCGTTTTTGCCATCAAAGGCTGCCGATAAACTTAATATGGGTATTCTGCGTTCTATTGCCGTTAGATTATCCAAGATGCAAGATCAAAAATTGTTGACGCTCTGTTGACGCTCATTTTGGTACATGGTTACAATCTTGTCGCAAGCTGGTTTGAATAAGAAGGCAGCCGATAGTTCGATTATGGCTTAAACTCGCCGCATAGGCTTTCAATTTTCCAAGATGCATGGCCAAAAGTCGTTGACGCTCCGTTGACGCTCATTGTTAGGACATAGTAGCGATGTTGTCTCAACCATTTTCGCCTACAAAGGCGGCCGATAGTTTGATTATGGCTTGATGTCGCAGCGCTGCCCTTGCATTTGCTATGATGCAAAGTCAAAAATCATTGACGCTCCGTTGACGCTCATTTTTAGATCATAGTAGCGATGTTGTCTCAACCATTTTCGCCTAGACAGGCGGCTGATAGTTTGAGTATGGCTTAATGTCGCAGCGCAGCCTTTGCATTTGCTATGATGCAAAGTCAAAAATCGTTGACGCTCCGTTGACGCTCAGTTTCAGGACATAGTAGCGATGTTGCCGCAACAATTTTCACCAAGAAAGAACGCCAATAGTGTGGTTATGGCTTAATATCGCCGTGCAGCCAATTGATTTACTATGATGCAAAGCCAAAAATTCTTGACGCTCCGTTGATGCTCATGTTCAGGACATAGTAGCGATGTTGTCGCAACAATTTTCACCAAGAAAGACGGCCGATAGTGTGGTTATGGCTTAATATTGCCGCGTAGCCAATTGCTTTTCCAAGATGCATGGCCAAAAGTCGTTGACGCTCCGTTGACGCTCATTTTTAGGACATAGAAGCAATGTTGTCGCACCACATTTTGCCTAGACAGGCGGCTGATAGTGCGATTATGGATTCACCTTGCCGCACAGCCCTTGCAGTTTCTATGATACAGGGCCAAAAGTCGTTGACGCTCTGTTGACGCTCATGTTTAGGACATTGAAGCCATCTTGTTGCCACGAGTTCTGCCTAGAAAGGCGGCAGACAGTGCGAATATGGCTTAATGTCATCGCGCAGCCCTCTGGATTTTCCATGATGCAATGCCAAAATTCGTTGGCACTCCATTGACATTGCATTGAAGTTCATTTTTAGGATGTGGCAACGAGCATATCATTTGCCTATTATGCTTTTATGCCAACCAATACGTTTACTTTGGAAGGATGTGACAATGCCGCCAATTGATTGCCGAATGTGTCAGACTGTAAATCGTTGACACTCTATTGACGGTCACTTTAATCACATCGAAACAGCCTTTGTGCACCCAATAATTGCACGCAACCATTCATATACACCTTATTGACATCCAATATTGCGTTTCTATGTATTATTGTTTGCATCCAGGAGTTTTATTACCTCTCAATGTCTGATCAGTGGCTATCCACGCTATATGATTGAGAGATGACGTAGCCCTATCACATTCCCGCGCTTTCGGGCAGCAATTGACGGCATGTAGAACAACTCACTAGTTTTTGGTAAATATAGCTCGACTTCCTCACCATTCGTTATCCAGCTCCTTCTCCTCGATTTCCATGACGTGCCATACGCAATTTCAAATATCTCAACCATGTGCATGAGGTCTGTGCGGAGAGTTATGCAGTTGGATACATGGATGAATGTGGCATGACGGTCGTCGTTCAGACTGATTCGTATTGAGCACTGACCGCTCTTTCTATGACACTTATGACATCACTCACTTAAATCTTGTTAGTATATTTCGCCACTAATATAGCTGTTACTTTGTCGCTTAACTGTCACTGGCTAATGCAAATCGAACGTGTCAGCAGATGTTTTGCCTGATTTGAATTCTGGAACATTCACATGGTGCGTTTGACCCTTGCACAAGCACAGAGGAATTATCATGTCTCAAAATTTGGTCACTGAAATCAAGAAAAAGCGGACACGTAACACAATTGGTAAACAAATTGCTTTTCACAAACAGATGACGTCAAAATCACACTTTGCCTATCTATTCCTCCGCTGACACAGGAGCCGTCACCATGTCTTCGTCCGAATCCGAAATCTATAAGGTGATTAGCTGGAGGCTATATGCAGGGGTAAAAGCTTACTGGCTCAACAGGCTTCGCTTTCAGCAATGGTGACGTATCGGGCTCTACGGCGGGCTCAAGCCCGGATATGCTCGTGTTCGACTGCGGTTTCACCGAGCTTAGCCGAATATGACTACTTCCCGGTCGAGAAGTCCCTTGCGCCATTTGCGATATTCCAGGGACAATGTCAAGCCTCTCCATACGCTCTCCAAATGTTGTTGGTGGAGGTGCCGAAGCGCCATCATCTGTTTGAGGTTGAATGACGACCGGAACCCTCAATTCGGCTGTGCTGTACTTCTTATCTCGTTCACGGAAGTAGTCGGCTGCATCCTCCCATCCCGGTTGTGTCAATTCATCAAGCTTCATCTGCTTCTGCCAAAAGCTCTTCATGCGCTGCTTGACCGTTTTGGTGATTGTGCCCATCACCCAGCCGGGTTCATCATCTTCGCTCAGCTTGCCCTGCTCTGTCTCTTCATCCTCATCTTCCCCATCCTTCCCATCGTCGGAACTTGCAAGATCACTCAGACTGTCTCCGATAGCAGCCATCATCTCCTCAAATGTCTTTTCGGTCTCTCTGGACGTCAACCCCGCGATTTCAGTATGCACCATATCGTCCTGCTCTTGCTGAACTGCTGCCTCTGCGTCTTCAACTCGCTTTCTTGCCCCAGCGGTCTCTCTCTCAACATAATCCTCAATCCAGTTCTCTCTTTCTTCATGGCTTAAGAAGTGCGTTTCGCGTCGTTTCTCTGCCGCAAGCGACTTTTTGGATCTCAAGCTGCTCAATGCCCCCAGGGCCCGGATTCTTTCTGCCTCGAAGCCGCTCTTGCCTTCATTCGCTCGATGACGTCGTTGGGTTGAACGCTTTGTCGATTTGCTGTATCTGCCCGCCAGAAGTGGCGAAATGTTCTGTTTCGGAGCATTGACCATTGCAGTTTGCGTTGACTTTGTTGGGCGAGATGTTGGATGTTGCAAGAGATGGACAATATGGAGGCAAGCTGCGTCTTTTATGTCAAGGTTAGTACGTTTACTCATCTTGCACAAAGCAAAACCACTCTTTTGACCGTCAATCAATCGGGAATGGTTAGGCTAATCGTACGACATG
>Ga0307514_10000481_pt1 | contig 82398 bp, 74 predicted proteins | sample 16_EM_MG_FD_203088 | JGI IMG/M metagenome (GOLD analysis project Ga0307514, IMG submission 203088) | Populus trichocarpa ectomycorrhiza microbial communities from riparian zone in the Pacific Northwest, United States - 16_EM | ecosystem: Host-associated > Plants > Roots > Unclassified | place... | reverse complement strand
ACCTCACCCGACGTCGCAACACCTCAGACCACTTCTTTATCTTACTAAATTATATCGCAACCTTCTTACCGCTTCCTCCGCGTCTTCCAACGTCTCCGCCTTTCCGTAACACAATTCCTTTGACACCGCCAGGAATCTCCCTCCATTATCCCTAAGTATTCTTGTACCAATCTGCGCCGTGACAATTACGGAGTCGCCAAAGCATACAGGGTGATTACGTTGTTAAATTGTCTGGGAAAAGTTGTTGAGAAGGTAGCGGCAAATGCAATAGCAGAGGAGTGTGAGCGAAGGCAGCTACTTCACGATGGGCAGTTTGGATGCAGAAAGAGAAGGTCAGCAATAGATGTGGTTGGAAGGTTGATGAAGAGAGTTGAAGAAGTGTGGGGGAGGGGGAATACCATGGCAGTGCTGTTGATGGATGTTAAGGGAGCCTTTCCACATGTGGCAAAGGGGAACTTGATAAAAAGAATGGAAGAAATGGGGTTCAAAGCCGATCTGGTGAGATGGGTGGAGAATTTCATGGAAGAAAGAAAAGTGATTATGTCGATGGACGGAAGAGAAGGAGATATTATGGATGTGGAAACGGGAGTTCCACAGGGGTTGCCAGTATCGCCAGCTCTTTTCGTTATATACCTTTCGGGGTTATTCAGCGAAGTTGAGGAAAAAGAGAGAGAATGCGAGAGCGAGGGTATATCTTTTGTTGATGATGTGGCATGGGTGGTAGAAGGGGCGGATGTGGGGGAATGCACACAGAGACTGGAGAGATGTGCCGAAGGAGCAGAAATTTGGGCGAAGAAAAACGCCTGTAAGTTCGACATTGAAAAAACCGAAGCGATGTTGTTTACTCGAAAAAGAAGAAACAAAGAACCGAAGATGAAAGCTCGAATAAGAGTGGGAAATCATGAGGTTCGATACAACAAAGAAGCGACAAAATGGTTGGGAGTGTGGCTGGATGATATGCTGACACTAAACGACCATACAAAGAAAACCCTGGCGAAGGCTAGGAAAGCACAGAATAGGGTGAGATCTCTAATGTTTAAGAACGGATTGAACCCGGGAAGTTGCCAAAGAATCCAAGTTGCGGCAGTTCAAGCGGTGATGTTGTATGGAAGTGAACTGTGGTGGCGAGGACAGAAAGATAGGGCTCATGAGATACAGAAAGTGTTGAATGAACAGGGCAGAAGGGTAACCGGATGCTTTAGGATGACACCTCAAGGAGCACTTATGAATGATGCAGCATTACGACCGGCAGAGCCTCTTCTTAATAACCGTTTAAGGCGTTATAAAGTAAGACAGATGATGATGCCCGATTTCAAGGGAGGAGGGCGAATGTTAGAAACAAGAGGAAATGTGTGTCAGACGGTGGAGGGGATTGATGAGTTGATCCTGGAGGAGTTTCGTGAACGGAGAATTTACGAAACAACCACATTACCGAAGCTTCGAAATAGCCTGAAAGGCAAAGTGTTTATACAGGAAGAAGAAGAGGCCAAGAGAGAAGCGGGTATGGAAAGGGAGGGCCTGGTTCTTTGGACTGATGGAGCGAGAAAAGAAGATGAGTGGACTGGATGTGCTGTGGTATGGAAAAAAGAGAAGTGGGAGAAGAGGAGGGTACATCTGGGTCGACAAAAAGAGGCATTTGATGCCGAAATGTATGCGATGTCGGAAGCAGTGAAAATTGCGAACGAAAGAGCAAAAAAGGAAGGAGCGTGGAGAGTAACGATTTTTACGGACTCCCAAGCGACCTTACGAAGAATACAATCGGACGAACCAGGCCCAGAACAGGTGCTAGCGTTACGAATGATGATATGGGAAAGCGAGTTGTCAAGAAAGGATATCCAGGTGGAATACCGGTGGGTACCCGCCCATAAGGGGATCGAAAGCAACGAAAAAGCGGACCAACAAGCAATGAAGGCGGCGTATAAGTGTAGGGGGAAAAAGACCGAGACACAAAACCCGCCACCATATTTAAATTATGTTTCTTTCGCCCATATTAACCGGAGGTTGACCGAGTTGAAGTGGGAGGAAAGTAAGAAGAAAATAAAAGAGATGGGGAGAAAGTCAAAGCACAGTTACCGGTATGATTTGGTGAAAAGGGGAGGTAACAGTGCGGTGATGGGATCCCGGAAATCGATTGCGGCTAGGTTTTATCAACTTAAGACAGGACATGCTCTTTTGGGGAAATACTTACGACGTATCGGAAAAAGAAGAGATATGAAATGCTGGTGGTGCGGGCATGAGTATCAAACGAGAGATCACCTGTTTAAATGGTGTAAAAAATGGAAACGAGAACAGAAGCGGCTTTGGGTTGACGGGCAAGAGGGGGAAGATGGGTATGAAGGGATTGAGAAAGTGATGAAAAAGCCGAAGATTAGTTTGCCGATATCTCTTGTTTTTGCGGAGGAAAAATGTACGCGGGCATTGCTGGATTCTCTTTCAGTTACAGATGTCGGCAGAATCAGCGGAGTGGTGGAGGAGGTGGAAAACTCAGATCACGAGGAGTCGAGGATGGGGGGGTGTAAAAAGTTGATGTTGTTTTTTGGCGGTTTCTTTTGTTTTGTGGGGGAGAGGACTCGCGACTTTGCTTTTGTTTCTTTATGTTACGGAAGAAGTGGGGAGGAAATGTGTAAGGGATATGCCATGGCCGCTAGTGGCCGAATGCAATATGATTACAAACAAACAAACGTGGCCCTGAGACTTTGAGCGAGCCTATGATGCCGTTGAAACAGATCAATCCTCTTCGGACCTAGTCATTGGTTAAATGACTCTGATTAGATTAGATCTTATTGCGTTGCCATCGAATTATACTCTAAGTCACCGGGGTACAAGATTTGCCCAAATCACAACCACCAAAGCACAATTTCAAGCACACTAAAATCACCGTTTAAATTGTAGTTTTATAAACTACTTACACCACCAATTACAAAACACACTCATAACATCATCAACCATATTTCAAACAGTACTGCTTTAGGATTGGGAGGTCCAACAAAAAGTATCGTGATCGCAAATCCCTTGACTCGTTCTCAGCTTCACTCAAAGTTCACACCGGCGGCATCCGTAATATCCTCTAAAGCGTACTCATATTTCTCTATCTCAACCTCCTCATCTTCGCAATCTGCTGGACCATCATGATAACCAAGCGGCATCATGCCTGTCGGGTAATCACCTAGCGCGTACTTTTTGCGAAATATCACCCTCTTTCTTTTGACCTTCCGATATTCGGCCGCAAAGACAACTTCTCCACTCCGAGTTCCGTGGCGTGAAGTTTGGTACTGAGTTTCATGACTCGCCTCGGCGCCAACCCTGACATTTCCGGCGACTCCCGCAACTTTTGAAATTGGAACACTCGCGTGCGCATCCATGCCGGTGAGGGATCCCGTACCCGCAGTAATGATCGCGTCTACCGCAGATATAAAGCCGACCAGCATGTAGACATCACCGCTGGTCCGTTGGATCCATGTTTCGGCAAAGTCTTGCTTGATGACTTTCTTCAAGAGCTCGGGTTGATTTTTTGTTCCGTACGTTATGAGCTCGTTTGTTTCGAGTGTGAGATCCTTGTCGTGCTCGCTCTTTCCCCCAATACCAAACAACTTGTTCAGGTCGAAGTGGACGGTTGTTTTGTTCTGTGACGTGTGGATGAGTCTGGATGCCGATAGTGGGACCGGGGTGAGGAGATGATCGTTTGCAACGGTGCAGCCGTTTTCGGGGAAGACACTGTCCGAGGGTCGATGAACGTCTACCACTAGACCTCCCAGATATCGCAGCGCATCTTTGATATGGAGTTCTTTTTTCAGGATGAAGTAGGACATTGCAGATAGTTATATCGAACTATTTGAGCAAGGCAAGAGAGACAGCTGTGGAAGTAGCTTTATAACATTAATAAGTACATAAGGAAGTCGTCTTTTTAGCCGCCGCTGTGCACATTTGTGTATATTACGCCGAAGGCGATGCAATGGCTGTGTAAGTGATGCATGGATGCCTAAACCTCTCGCTTGCTGTATCCAATCATGGTTACACACTTGTCCAAAAAGCTGTACTCTATATACTACGATATACGTAGGTAGGTGGGCTGAATCCTATGTTGGCTGGTTCGAGGGAGGAATGACTTGTTTCAAGTCTTGGTAGGATTAATTTTGGCTAAGCGCGAACAAAAAAAGCCGTTAGACAGATCATAGACGGTTTCGCAACGACGATTGACACGATAAAATGTAGTTTGCACTGGTAAGACAGCTTTATTTACTTGGGGATTTTAATTTCATGTATGATAATGTACGTAACTACCTCAGCTCATGAAATCTACAGTTTCGCCCGGCCGCAGATCCCCGACGTTGTCCCCAACAGTATTCGCATCTCATCTATACTCGACCAGCACCAACATTTCCACATTCGGCGCAAATTATGGATCCCTCGAGGTTTTTAGATCTCTTCCTCCCGCAAAAATGATGATCTATCGAGATAGTGCTCTCTATGGTAGCTGATTCCATATAACTTTCCGCTTCAACACAATGAGTTCGTTGTTCGACTGGCACTGTCTCTGAAACGGATATTAGTTGAATAGGCCCGGAAGTCTCCACAGGTGGTGAGGCCGATGTACTAGCTATTGATTGAACCGGGTTGAATTCGTCATCATCGTTGCTGGCTTCTCCGTCAGTGGGTCGTGCAACCTGCTCCTCCTCATGTCTCATTCCTTCGCCTTCTAGACGGACCACCGAATGCTGGGGCGGAGTCCACCAGGGAGGCGCTCCGTAGTCCGTATCCAGTTCTACGTCCATACCGAGCTCCTCTTTGATCCAACTCTTGATATCGTGAAACGATTCCAGGAATATAGGGCAAGGGTTTTGTTTAAGATCGTCGATGTTCTCTACGACCATAGGACGAATGCCGCTGTAAACCATGCCGACCACTCCCCCATACTCGTCAAATGCTAGAGCTCCACTATCTCCTGGCTGTGCAAAGTCGACATCCCCGACAGGATACACCGCGAGATCAGCACAAACAAGGGGTCCATCTTTCGATATCACACCCGATATCACAGGAACAGTGGAGAGTTTTCCATCAGTAAAGCCAGTCGAACGCCCCATCTTCACCACCGACATTTTGTCCTTCGCCGGTTCTGGCGTTTCACAGAGCGTATGATGCCGGCCAGGGAACCCCAACCACGTAGGCCAACGGGCGGCATTGCTGCCAGGTACAATCCCGTCAGCTTCCATTAAGGCCCAGTCCTGTCCTTTCCACTTTCCATCTAAGACATAGTCAGATAGCTCCAAGAAGGAGAGGGCGAAAACTTTACCGGCATTTACCCAACGTACTACCTTGGCTTTTGCCTCAACCTTACCAATTCTCAACACGTTTAATAATTTCTCTTGACTTTCAATTCTGCGGACCTGTTCAATCTGTTTCTCCTGCCATTTGAAGAAAATTGAGGCTTGCTTTAACTCATGCAGTTGATCTTTAAGTAGTAGATCCTCAAGCATGTTGTGAGTATCGTGGGGACCTCGCCGGCGGTGCTCCAGTTGCTGGAGGTTCTCTGCAATCCTCTCCAGCCACTGGCTCTTGATAGCTTCAATTTGTCCACAGACTTTTCCTACAGTCTCACTATCCATCGAGTAGACACTATCCGAAGACTTGAGAACATGTCCGCATGTGAGAGCGTACTTCTTCCCTGTTTTCCTGTCGATGAGCAAGCCGCCGATGGTGCCGAAATACCGTCTCCCCTTGATTCCTGCTCCCAGGTGGAGCTGGCTAAGAAAAAAGTGCCCGGCTGGCTTTTCAGAACCCCAAGGTTCGGTTGCAGCCATACTCCCTCGCACTCCGTGCCGTATCTCTACTTCAACATCAAAAGGCTTGCACCGCTCCTCAAGACATGATACGAGATCTTCTTCGGTAGCAATTGGGGGAGGATATTGATAACTTGGTTCGTCATATGTCGAAGCAGGTGGAATCCAAACAAACAGGACAATATTATCCAAATCCTCTCCATAACGCTCACATAGCATCATTGTGAAGGAATACAAGTGGAATCCGAGTTTCAGGAAAATACTTTGCACAATAGGCGAGAGTATTTGGTGATACAGGATCGCCTCGTGGCCCTGAGGAATAGGCTTAGCTGCACGCTTTCTGACCGACGGCTGAAGACTTGGAGCCGGATTGGGAACCGAAAGCGGTGCCCATGGTGCCCGTGTCGGTCCTATGTTCCGTACTTCATCCCTTACATTTCCATCACCTCTGAAACTGACGAACCGTCTAATTGGTCTCTTTCTTTGTTCCTCTGCCTTCGGCTCTCCTTGTAGCTTGCTTCGGTCAAACCGACTTAAAGCTCCGAAGGACCGTTCGGGAGTTCTCTTTTCTAGTTTCTCTGCCTTGGGCTCCCCTTGTAGCTTGCTTCGGTCAAATTGACTTAAGATCTGGGTCGTGGTGGCAATGACATCCTCAAGTGTATCTCCGAGTAGCGTCGTATCTAAGTTATGAGAGGCTTCGGTAGTTTTGGCTTTTGTCTCATTGTCGCCCCGAAGATTTCCAATTCTAACTTTGCTGAGGTCCCGGGGGGGTAGGGCAGTGCGAGGGGAGGGATGTTTGGCGGATTGCCGTACTCGCATATAATACTCCGCATTATTAGTAGGACTAGCACTAGGATCGGCTCCATCATTGGCAAGGACGCCTTCGGCTATCCAGGGATGCTCTATCGCCTGACGAATCGTGATTCGTTTGTGGGAATCAACCTCTAACATACATTCTATAAGATCTAATGCCGAATCGCTCACCGTGTCCCAATCAGGTGACGGAAAGTCGAAGCGGCCCATTTTAATCTACATCCTGGATGAGGGATTGATCTCATGATGGAGTACTCAGTACATACCTGCTGCGAAAGCGTGTAGGGGTTTCCTTCTGAGTAAAATTCATCACTGAATGGCGGAAATCCGCACAGACAGGTGTATAAAACCACACCGAGAGACCAGATATCCACCGTCTGAGTATATTTGCGGTTTTCTGCGCTCTCCAAGATTTCAGGAGCCACGTCTGATATGTCAGTATTATCGGATTAAACATCTCACTTAAAGGCAATACTCACAACTCGGAGTTCCATAACTAAAAGAAGTTAGCAATAGAAAATATAGACTCGAGTATCAGAAACACAGCGAAAGAACGGCACACGTACAGAGAAGTGGAGAAAGAGTCGTCTCCGATAGTAGTGGCCATCTCGAAGCCTGCCAGCTTTACGAAAGGTTGCTCGAGCTCATCAAACAACAACCAAATGTTTTCTGGCTTGATATCTCGGTGGATAATACTACGTTCGTGCTGGCTATGTGTCAGTAACCATTGGACGAAAGCCATGACAGATCCGGTCACCAACCAGATACTCGAGCGCACCGAGCAGTTGCTTGGATATTTTTCTTGTCTCTTCTTCAGACAATTTCTTACGCTTGATGATATAATCAAACAAGTCGCCTTCGTACGCCAGTTCAAATACGAGATACCTACCATCCATATCTTCGTATGTTCCATTAAGACACACAATGTTAGGATGAGCTACACTCATGAGGATAGCAGATTCCCCCAATAGGTCCTTAGGACATTGTCGTTTGAAGACCTTGACTGCAAATTCAGTACCAGTGTCCTTATCAACCGCTCTATGTACTTTTGAAGAGGGCCCAGAACTTAGTAGCGTACCAAGTTTGAAGGTTCCTTGAAAGCCGGGGACAGACAAACGATTATAGAAGTTGAAGTAATACATAGATCCTTCATTAAACTCGATCATATCCGAATCCAGGAGCTCGCGACGTTTATTGCGGCCGACTATGTCACCTTGTATCCGAGTTCCATTGCTGGATAGATCTGTCAGGATGATCGTGGGCATCAAACCATGGATTTCCTAATGTATTTCCGTGGTCAAAACTAGTGGGGTGTAATGATCAGTGTGGATGCGTACCTTGTGGATCACGCAGTGACGATTTGAGATCCCGGCAGCATCAATGCGCAAGTCGCATTCTGGGTGTCTGCCAATAAGAAACCCACTGAAGTTAGTCTCCTTTGGAGAAGTCTTCCGTCTTTGGCTTGGATATGCTTTGTTGAGCGCGATTATCTCCCAGTTGGGACCCAACGAGCAAAGGGTACCCCAACTATCTTCTCTGTGTGTTATGTCTACAATATTAGCCGTGACGGAGATGAAAGGTTTACTGGGAGCTTTACTGCTGGAGACATCGCTGGCGATCGGTTGGAGGTCTTCCATTTTCCCTGTCTGTTTGATAGTTGGATTCGAGGATGAATCCTCAGTGTCTTGAAAGGCGTGTTCCACCGGGCGGAGTTTCTTCGACATGTTGCAAGTGCCCTCAAGAAAGTACCAAATCAAAGGCGATAAGAATCCGTGCAGTTTGTGCCTGAAGTGGCCAGCCTCAAGGTGCAAAGGCTGAGATGGTGGATTACAGAGATGACGCCGATTAAAGATGGTACAGCGCTAAGTTGACGTAGCGCGACTTCCGTAGGCAGAATATGAACTGACTACAGTGGTTTATTCAGAGTCTGGTTATGAGAACTAGAATATCGAGAAGATGTCGGAGCAGAGATTAAGGCAGCACTACGAAATTGCAGGGTTTCTTCCGCTTTTATCAGCGAGGCTCCACCGCTTGACGTCGCACCACAACTGCAGGGTGGAAGCACAGCATTTTATTAGCTGCATGCACGTGCTCCTATCCATGTCATAACGTCACAAAAACCCTTCGCTAGGAGGTACAGTGACAATCTAACTTAAAAAACGACGAGCAAGAAGGTCTTTTGGGCGCGATTAGAATTGGCTTACCAGAGGGCGCCACCTGAGTCCTTGACTACAGCCCTGTCGCAGATGGACCACGTGGACCTAGTGGAGGACTTGCTTTTGTTTCTGGTATCGAGTGACAGATCCTCTCGCTTAGATCTTTTCATACAAGGTGTCTGACACATCTACGGACATAGTTAGGACTTCAAGAAAATTAGGCCCCATCATGAAAAATCACCCGGAAACTTCGTTAACGATGTCTCCAGACAGTCAGCCTAAGAGCTGAGTGCCTCTATCGACGAAACTTGATGCTCTACACAAGCGGAGTAGGTTTTCCTTCCAATTTTTAATAAGTCGGCTACGACAAGTCACTTCTCCGCACTAAACAGTGCCAACGGGGTCAATAATGGCCTAGCTAGAGTAAACTGTGCCCTAATATTCTTAGCTCCATGATGAATAGTAAACAAGGCGTTACTTGGAGATGGAAGCAAGCTGGAGACAGTGTTCAAGTGCACTTAGAGACGGGGGTGGGCTGGAGGTGGTGCTCAGGTGTACTTGGAGACGGTCTTCATGGCAGAACTCCGGGCCGCTTTCGAAGTTCGCGCGAATTTCGGAAAGCTACGTCAACTTTTCAGCTTTCCTCCGCTTTCACGCCGTTTGTAGCCTTTCCCCCTGAACTTTCCAGCTTTCCCCCGCTTTCGCAGCATGTCTCCTTTCGCAGCCTGTCGCAGAGTCTCTCAGTTCGCAGGTGGTCTCAATTCGCAATGTAATGTGTAATGAATCTGCATTGCATATTTGGCGCGATTGAGTAAACGGTAGTATGCTATTCACTATCTATCTATCTATCTATCGATCAACAGTGACCCTGGGTTTATCGGGAGCTGGCTGGAGACGGTTCTCAAGTGTGCTTGGAGACGGGGCACTTGGAGACGGTACACTTGGAGACGGTACACTTGGAGACGGTACACTTGGAGACGGTACACGACAGGTAATCGGACCTGAACTCGTGCAGCTGTCGGGGATGACGGATGTTCGTCGGGTTGACAGAAGATAGGCAGCATAGTGAGTCGAGAGCGGAGAAGAGCGGCTTATAAGCTGATAGGATTCCGGGTGAGCTTGTTTTTGCTGCGTTTGGAAAAGGAATACGGTCTGGTGCTAGGGCAGGCCCTGAAATTGGCTGAACCTGGCGTGCTACCCTAACCCATAGCACCATTCCAAAACTCCGGATAGTTAACCTTCAGCATCGACTACTTTACTGTACTAACCACCCATAATCTGCACCACTTCTTCCCTCTCCTCCCCCTCCTCCCGCTCCACCCCCAACTTCACCACCTCTTTCTTCCTTAAGCCGTAGCACTCCTTCCCCTCATCCTCTCAACTGTGTAGCTGCACTATCTACTCTCTCCTACCAAACACCATGGGGGACGTCATTTTGCCTTCTTCAAGGCGACCGGTTACATCAGAGCTTTGCAGTCACAATACCCAGGGATAACCATGTTGTTGACCTCAAGCCACTCATCATTGCCCAGTGTAGCAACGAGCTGAAAGGCGTTAGCAAATACCTTCGCAGCCTCTATCGTGTCTCGATTGCCAACGACAATGAACTTGGGCGGCTCAATCTCAAAAACAACCCGCCACTATTCCCCAGGACTAATATTGGCACGCTATTTCCTGATATTCCCGGGAGAATGATTACATCTTAGTTGTCAATGGTATGATGCTGCGTTGCGGTCTTGTGTGCATACTTACTAAAGTGTGGCGAAAGACTCTCAGTGTGCTGGGCCGACAATCATACAGCCTTACATACAGGGTTCCATACCACCGCCTTCTCAGGAAGAATACCGCCAGCCATACGACTTCCTCTGGGGAAAAGATTCCACCCTTCGGAACCACATTTATTCCTACCTGAAGGATCTGCACTTCCGGGACGATGGGGGTATTTCGAACGTATGCATGCTTTCCCCGGAGGTGGAGGAGGCTACTATGTTTGAGGAGACCGGTGGATAATCGCCCCAGCCTCACGGTGCCCAGCTCCTGTGCGGGCTCCGCCAGCTTCTAGTCCGGAACTGGTACAAAGGTGCACTGCAAATGATGGATGGTTTCGAAGCTTCTCGCAAGCCGGATACTGTCGTTAAGAAATACAACGAGGATGGAGCTCCTTCTTTTGTCCACAAGGTGGTTAAGGGTTCCCGTAGCAGGCTTAAAAGGGGTTCATCTTCTTGGACCACCCCGGCATCGGGAAGACGTGCTTTTTGTCGTATGTGCTGGTTGAACGTTTGTTGAAAGCACGACCTACGGTGCTGCAGGTTGGCAGCGGTAGTGTCGGGTACTGGCATTTTCTGTTCGACAAATCGGGAGTGCGCTTGGTGTCGCATGGTGACGGGCGGCAGCCTATAGCTTCTTAACTGCCAAAAGTCCCACTCCGAATCTCGAATGAAAAACACCGACGTCCAGGAATAAAAAAAATTGATATATGGATAGATAGGGTAGTTATATGTATGAACTAGGTATGGTGGCGGCTTCGCCGCCCCCTTCGGTAAAGAAGAATCCTAAATACCTAAACCCATTATATCCAGCCAGCTCTCAGCCGGTTCACATTACGTTCAGCCAGCCAAGAGCCAGTCCATCAACCTTGGGTCCAGCCAGCGCAGAGTTAGCCCGTCTAGATTACGTCCAGCCAGCTGAGAGCCAGCCCGTACAGCCAGCCAAGAGCTAGCCCGTCCAGATTGTGTCCAGCCAGCTGAGAGCCAGCCTGTGCAGATCGTATCCAGCTAGCCAAGAACCATCTCAGAGTGAGTATGTCATGGTTGTCTAGATCGTCTTCAGCCGGCCAAAAGTCAGCCCATCCAAATCATATTCAGATGACCAAGGTCAGCCCGTCCAAATCATATTCAGATGACCAAGGTCAGCCCGTCCAAATCATATTCCGTTGACCAAGAGTCAGCTCATCCAGATCATCTCAAGCTGGCCAAGAGCCAGCCTATCATGACCATGTCCAGCCAGCAGAGAGCTAGCCCGTCCAAATCGTATCCAGCGAGCCGAAAGTCAGCCCATCTCAATTGTCTCTAGTCAGCTGATAGCCAGCCTATCCAGAGCACGTCCACCCGTCTCGATCGGCTCCAGACATTCGAGAGCCAGCCTGTCCAGATCGCGCCCAACTACCAGAGAGCCAGCCCGTCCAGATCATATCTAGCCAGCTGGGAGCCAGCCCGTCCAGATCGCATCCAGCCAGCGCATCTATATCGTTTCCAGCAAGTTGAGAGCCAGCCCACCCAGATTGCGTCTAGCCACACTCAAGCAAAGCGCCACGGTTCACTAATCATGACCGAAAAAGACCATCTGGCAACCAATGAGCATTCTGTAATTTGCCACAGTAAGATGGTACGTACCACCATCAACCAATGAGACTGCTTCGAGCAGACAAACCAAGTGTATAACTATTAGATAATGTGTAGTGAGAATTATTTAAAAGGTGGCTTTGGTTGTGGAGGTGGAGAAAAGCGGGTGGTTGACAAAAAGAGCTAAATGGCGGTGTAAGGTTGCAGGGATGCAGCAAAAGAGGTGAAATGGCGGCTGCCATCCAAAAATGCAAATCGCCTATAGACTGCGCTACGCGCAGACGCCAATACACGCAGCTCATAACAAGCTTCCCGTGGACCCCTGCGCGACGTGCAGTCTATAGTCATCTATAGTCGATTCATAGACATGTGCGTGTGGGCCTAACTATGGAACTATATACGGCTGGCGGCCGGCCGGTTGATGGTGATGGACCTATGCTAGTCTTTACTGCCGGCAGGCTTCACTGGTATGCCGGTACTGTATACACTATGGATGTTATCACTGAGAGCACGCTTGAGAGCCCGCTTGAGAGCCCGCTTGAGAGCCGCGCTTGAGAGAGCCGCGTTTCGGCAGGAGTAGCATTTCCACAGGAATCTTTGGGCTGATTGAACTCTGAGTTTGTGGAAGCTTTAGCCAATAGAAGGCTTTAAGTCCGTTGAAGCTTTGACATTGACGTTGACGTAGCCAACCTACTTAACTAAGTGCTTTCGGTACCATCACGTCACCATCACCATCACCATTACCATCACTATCACCATCACCATCATCACCATCAGCCCGGACAGAATGCGTACGCATACGCCCAAAACTGACGGGAAACTGGCTGCAGATTCCGCAGAGAAAACTGAGTCGGAGATCTGCTCTCCCCAAGATCCAATTGTCTACCTTTCCTGCAGTATCTAAGGCTGCAATTGTCAATACCATGACTGTGAGATATTGTGAGATCCTGTCGCAGTGGGCGCGCTAAAGATAAGGTTCAGGCTATGATATCGACCGACGTCATGATTTCGGCCACCATACGCCGCCCGCCACCCGCCACCTGCCGCACGCCGCACGCCACACGCCACGCCCGCCTAACACTGCCCGCCACATGCCACCTGCCTCACGCCTCCTGGTGCCTGGCACCTGCAACTCAGCAAGTCTCTGGATCGAGCACGCAGGAGCATACATGGGAGCCTTGAGAGCGTACAGTCAAGCAGGCTGGGAGTGTGCTATCGAGTGCAATCAGGAGTGTATCAAGCAGGTTGGGAGTGCGCAATCGAGTGCGATCAGGAGTGTACTTCTGCGCGTACTTGGGAGCGTACAATGAAGTACATTTGGCAGCTTGGTTTCAAGTTGTTGTATGCAGCGTGATGTATAGTATCAAGCGCACATAATCGCATGCGTATCATAGTAATCTAGTTAATGCGCAGGTCCATAGGACCTCATAGTGCCACACGTCAAATATGCTATGGACTACCGTCCCAAAAACAGCTTCTCTATGAGTCACGCGTCGCGCAAGGTCATTTTTCCCGGTGAGCTCGATTATCCTTTACATTACCCAGTGATCAAGATACCATCAGAAGGTTAACAGCCATAGACAATGACAAGATCGGGATCTACAAAGTAAGGATCACACTTGTGGAGTATTATAAGATCCTAATCCAGATTGGTTGGTACTTTGAACCCATAACAGTCATACAATCATAACATCATCTAGCTCAGATTTCATGGCTACAGCACCAGATTACCCAACTCCATGCGAAACATTTCCTCCCACCCATCTGTGACTTTACGAGATTGGAGCAGAGTATTAGCCACCTTGAGGGCCAGCTCGACTACGCCTGACTATACCCAAAAATTCATTAGTCATTGCAGGAAGTTCAGAAGGAACTAGCAGACATGACTTGAGATGCACGAGAATCTGGTAAGGAAGTGAGGTCCTTCGGCAAACTTCTCTAAAACGCATTGACGTTGGCAGCCAGTGTGGCTCTGGCTGCTCCCCAGGTCTCTGAGTACAAAGGCCAGAGAATTCCGGGGGTAAATTCATGTTACTGTGGGTTAGGGTTCGGGGTGGCCCTTTACTTCAAAATCCGACGAGTAATGGCGTTGCATGGAAGGGTTCTCCCGACACCACACGTTCCCAGCACTTGGGACGTAGAGCAAAACTCAGGACGCAGTGCTTACGCCTAGGCGCATGGATTTTTTCGTAATGTATGGCTGGCGGCGTGAGGCGGGTGGGATATGATGGCCGAAATCATGACGTCAGTTGATATCATGGTCTGAACCATATCTTTAGTGTACTCACCACGACAGGATCTCACGATGTCTCACAGTCATGGTGTTTGACAATTGCAACTTTAGATTCTGCAAGAAAGGTAGACAATTGAATCTTGGGGAGAGCAGATCTCCGACTCAGATTTTCAAGCAGAATCTGCAGCCCGCTTCGCCTCGATTTTAGGTGTATGTACGCGCACTCGGTCCAGGGCTAATGGTGATGGTGGTGATGGTGGTAGCGATGGTGATGATAGTGATGGTCATGGTGATGGCAATGGTCATGGTGATAGTACCGGAAGCAATTAGACAAGTAGGTTGGCTATATCAATTTCCATTGAATTATAGTCTTTTATTGGCCAAAGCTTCCACAAACTCAGAGCCTTCTATTGGCCAAAGCTTTCACAATCTCAAGAGTTTTCCACCAGTCCAAAGTTTCTGCCGGAAAGCAGCCCTGCAATCTCTGATTGGAAAGCTGGAAACATTTCGGTGCTTTCAAAGTTGCCCCACAGTTTTCAACTGATTTCTGACTTTAGTGCCGGTGAAAGCTTGAAATCGAGTTACGTAAATTCGCGAAGAAGACAGAAGCACAAGAAGTTCACAAAAGCCACGGGCTTAGGGTAGAAAGAGCTGAAAACACTGATCACGAAGTTTGTATAGATTTCTTATGTAATGGGATGGCCGTCTCATATCAGGCCACAGATTGCACTCTATCCCTGCCTACCGCAGCCAATTGGAGGTGTGTTTTAATGAGGCACCGGAGGTTTCACTTTATGGATGTTTGGTATGATGTTTGGTACAATGTTTGTATAATTTGTTTTCTTGCTCCACGGAGCTTAGCAAGAGGGGGGAAGTGTTACGATATGGCCTGAAAGGAAGTCGCCGATACACTGAGATCACCGAATTGACTCGCAGGCTGCGGACTCATACACGAGTTTTCACTCGCCACTGGTATTTGCAATCGTGAGCTTCCATAGAACTCCATAGGGTTCCAAGCCTTCATGTATATAAAGACAGAGCTTCTCCCTTATATATGAGAATAGACATCTTTCACTTTACACTCGTAACACCTACTGTTAAAAGTCGGCTCACCTCCCGAGTATCCAACTCAGTATCCAACCAAGACTTTTTGCCGCGATGAAGCGGGTATTTTGTACTTTGCTACGAGATACTCATGCACTTTGAATAAACGATAAAAAAATTTTACACGCGCTTCATCGCGGTTAAAAGTCTTGGTTAGATAGAGAGTTGGATAGTCCGGAGGCGAGCCGGTTAAAAGTAGAGATAGAGAAGCTTGATTGTACTATCTAAGAGGGCCACAAGGCCATATATATAGTCCGGAGCAGGGCAAGGTCTTTCCCGTCCCGTTCGGACTTTTGCGACCCTGTATGACGGATCCGTGCTGGAATACCGAAGGTTCGTCACTGACTGAACGGTTTCACAGGTAGTTGGGAAGGGAAAAAGGGTAGAAGGAGAGCTCTCCGATCCCGCCTAGCCGACCCTCCTGAGGGGGAGGGGGAGTGGGCACTGCCATACTCTAGATAGAGTGAATGTAGTATGATTAAAACAAACAAACAAAATGGCTTCACTGGGGGTTTGCTCAGCAATGAGGAAAGTGACAAATAGGTCTAGCACCAGGAACGAATCGATCAGACAAAACAAAGACGATACGGACGGTTTACGAGAGTTTTTGATACAGAGATTATACGATCGTGCGACGGTTGAGACATACGCAGCAACGCGAGAGGGAAGAGTGCGAAACACAATGAAGCCGGCGACACAGTAGGGTCGCTCGCGCCCGTCTTTTGATTCTTAGTAGACTTCATGGGTTTGGCTTAAGTTCGGGACCACTGAGGTTGTCGGTAAAGATGGTCGCAGGAGCTATCGATATCGTAATCATGATCTCAAGTCGATCGCCAGAAGTTGTGGCTCTGAAGGATATGGGCGTGATAGTCAGCGAAGATGCTCTCCTTGAAAAAGCGTGGAAAGTATTACAACATACGCACCCTGGCCAATCAACAAGCACGCCCAGTACACCAAAGTTTCCCAATCAAGGCCAGTGTTTTCAGCGGGAAGTATAAAGAGTGCGGCGCGCCGTCGAAGCCAGGCAACAGGCACTGCCCCTGCCTCCAGCCAGATCGATGACAAAATCCCTCAAAGTATTATCCAATCGCATATGGTAGTACCGAGTGTTCAAGTTGCATTGCAGCAACACTTGGATGCAGCTGCGTGCTGAAATTTGTGTGCGATTGGGTCACAACGCACGAAGACCCAGCGATCAGGTCGCCAAGGGCAAACTGTAAGCACATGTGGTCTGACCGACCGTCATAATTTAATTTCATGCATGTAGAGTACTCAAGTTGTAGTTTTAGAGTGTTGTACCCAGTTGAGAATGTCCGATTTGGTTCCTACTTTCACCCTAGAATAAATTTGATGTGAAACATGTAAACACTCACCCAGAACTGTGCAGCACGAATGCCTAGTATCCCTTCCTTAACCTCCAATGCGAAGATACTTCATCATATATTGAGCATGCACAACGTGGATGATGATGGTAAGGCGTTGCGGCATGTAGACCGCGTGTTTCGAAAGTAGGTACATACAACATCCAAAATGCAAAGTGGGGTACAGTACAGTTGAGCCTCAAAATTTAAGTTAAGAAGTGTAGTTTCTAAGGCTTTAGAAGCGTGATCGACCCTGAAAATTACTCACCTTTGAACGTACTGTATCAACACTACACGGGGAGCGGCTACTCAAGACATTTCCTGCGCTTAATCTTTTTATCATCCCTACACTCATACCAGGCACATTTAGCAACCAACAGGTATAATATACTAATAGCAAGAACACAACGAATAACAGTACTAGCGTTGACACCATGGACAACCGTCGCCACTACACTGGAGCTTGGCACACAGAATTCGGTGGCTCGAATTTGCACGGCGGACAGACGTTTATCTATGGCGGGTAGGTTTTTCCGAATTTGCACAATGTGAAGGCTGATTGCTGACCTGGCCTCCATGGCTAGAAATGACCGTCAGGATACAGGTTATCAACAGTTGCATGAAGACATAATGGGATCAAGTAAGTGATTTACTTTGGGTTGACAAGAAGTTAGTTAGCTTTAATGGCTTAACAAATGGTTTTACAATAACTAACGACCAATTCGCGCTAGTTGAGCCACACACGGAAAAGAGTACGTTCTTAGGCTTGCTGCCTATGACTAACCAGGACGAGCATATCTCACCAATTAACAATTTGCCAATTAATCCTGATGACCCGAAGTTGTGCTGGATCTTCCATGACGAAGACTTCATTTGGTGGAATTCGGAGCGTTCCCCACAAGTGCTGTGGCTATTTGATGGACCATCCGGCTGCCGAATGTCTGATTTTTTGTCCCACATAGCCAACGAAGCGACAGGTGCTGTGCTCTACTTGTCCTGCAGCTCGGTTTCTACCACCACCACCTTCGCCCACTCCATTCTCCGCCATATTCTCGAAATTTCAGACGATCGCCAGGCAAAACTGATTACCACAACTTTCCTTGGTACTCTTTTACGCAAGATTCTCTTTCGACGCCCGTCATATCTTCGGGAGGAAGATTCTTCAATTACAACTGTGGAGAAGATTCTTGACGCTTCAGCAAGCAAGCTTTTGGAAGCTTTAATGGATTCAGTTGTGCAAATGAAAGAATTCCAAGAGACATCAATATTCATCGACCAAATCGATAAACTAAATGAGGAGGAGGCTCGGTTCCTTGAAAAATTTAGCTCGCAAGCAGTCATCGGCCCAAAATTCAAAGTGCTATTCACATGTCAGTCGGACCCCAATATCAAGAAACGAGTTGCGGAGGGGCTTTGTATTGAGCACAAGGAACGACAGCGTAGTATTGAATATGATAAGGAACGGCAGGGTTTGGGTGTATCTTATCCTCTATTTGTGAGCCTTTTCTAACTAGCTAATGCAGAGTGCCTTGATTCTCTTCATCACCACGGTACCCGTTATAATAAGATCTCAACAGAGCATAATGGTACCTTGACGTGGCTCTGGGAACATAAGCAATATAAGACGTGGTCATCCACACCTCACTCTGATCTACTACTTATCGAGGGAAAGCCAGGCAGTGGAAAAAGCACTCTTACAAAATACTTCAAGGAGAATCTCTTTAAGAAGGAACCACTTGCGAAACAAGGTATTGTTGCCAGTTTCTTCTACAGTTATAGGGAAGGTGAACAGCATACGTGTCATTCAACAATGCTGCGCTCGATTCTCTATGATGTCCTAAACCAGAACGAAACTTTTTTTTTTCACTTTCAATCCCTTTATCGACAAATGCTACAACATGGTGTATGGTCTTACGATTCTCTAAAGAAAATCTTGCTGTCTTTCAAAGAGCACCCGGCCAAGGAACGACTTTACCTCATTGTTGATGCTATGGATGAATCAGATAATGAAGATAGACGGGGTATTATTAGTACGCTACGTCAGCTTTCCAGAAACGAACGTTGTGCATGCGTTGTGAAAGTCTTCGTTGCAAGCCGTCCTCTCACCGGGCTTAATTGCCAGGTGGCAGAGATTGAAAAGATTATAAGGCTGCAGGATGAGAACGAGCCGGATATCTTGAAGTTTACAGAGTCTTTCTTGGCAAACCTTAAGCTTTCCCCTGCCTGTCACCAGAAAACCAAGGACTATATAGTTCGAAATACTCAAGGCGTGTTCGTATGGGTTCACTTGGTTGAAAAGGAGCTGCTCAAATATGATGAGACTGGCTGCAATAACAACGAGATATATAACTTCTTAGAAAGTCTCCCAACAGAACTAGACAGCTTTTACGAACGCATTCTTGACAAATTGGAGAACAACGAGCAACGAGATATCAAGGTTGGAGTGAAGGTGTTTCAGCTTGTTCTATTTGCATTCCGCCCTCTCAGTGTCCTGGAGATCCAGCATGCCCTCGCTATCTCAGACGACATTGACCCCGAATATTTACCATCTAATGCGTCATTCGAAGACGAATTGATTAAACATATCCACAAACGCATTATTCACTGTGGAGGCAATTTTTTGGATATCAAGGGTCCTCACGATTCTTTGAAGTTTTTTAAAATTATTTGGCTAACATACATACATGCAGGAAACGATATCGTTCAATTCATGCATCAAACCGTTCTCAAGTTCTTTTCGCGGCTCTTCGTACCAGCAGCAGCTTCTAAATTCCGGATGAACCAGGATAATGCTCTCCGTAGCATATCTATGACCTGCATCCGATATCTGATGCTTTCTGTGGCATATTCCACTCCAGGAAATGAGCCCCCCGATCTACGCCTTTGGAAAGACGTGCACTTTGAACAGTATGTCGAATATCTGAACAGATGGCCATTCACCAACTATGCTCTAAGCCATCTTCAAGCTCTACGTCTCCAAGAGCACAGGGACGACTGTAATCAGTGTGTCAATATTAGACGACTTGTTTCTCAGCTTAGTGAGCAACCGGCCAACAATCCTTATTCTCTGCTTTTTGGGACCTGCATTGATTCTAACCTGGGCTGGGACGTTGCTGGAGGGCAATGGGTGTCCACCGACGACTTCAAAAGAAGCATACTACATACCGCGACAAGGATGCAATATTCACAGGTGGTTGAAGTAGTATTAACAGCTAGTATTAACAATAATATTAAGTTACACGGTACAACGCTATTGCTCATTTCTGCAGAGACTGGGGACGTCGCCACTGCCAGAGTGCTATTACTTGCTGGGGCCTGGACCAACGCTAAAAATGACAAGGGACATACAGCGTTGCAGCTTGCAGCTAAGAATGGACACGATTCCATGATCAGCCTACTTGTCGACAGTGGCGCTGATAAGAATCCAATGGACGAATATGAACGGACAGCACTGCACTATGCGGCTGAGAACGGTCACGATTCCACGGTCCGTATGCTGGTCGAGACCCTGGGTGCCGATCAGGAGGCAAAAGAGTACGCACAACAGACGACGCTGCGCCGTACAGCTGTGAACGGCCGGACGGCGCTGCACCGTGCGGCTGAGAACGGCCACGCCTCTACGGTCCAACTGCTTGTCGAGACACTGGGCGCCGACAAGGAGGCAACGGACATATATAGACGGACAGCACTGCACTATGCAGCTGAGAACGGCCACGACTCTACGGTTCATATGCTTGTCGAGACACTGGGCGCCGACAAGGAGGCAACGGACAGATATAGACGGACAGCACTGCACTATGCAGCTAAGAACGGCCACGACTCTACGGTTCATATGCTTGTCGAGACCCTGGGTGCCAACAAAGAGGCGAAGGACTACAATGGGCGGACGGCGTTGCACATGGCAGCTGGGTTCAGGAAGAATCGCACAGTTCGACTACTAGTGAGCAAACTCGGGGCAAATGGGGAAGCTGAAGATGATCAGAAGCATACAGCGCTCCATTTTGCAGCACTGTTCGGGCACGAAAGCACAGTGCGACTTCTCGTCGACACTCTGCACGTGAACAAGGAATCCCAGAATAAAGAAGGGAAGACAGCACTGGGTGTTGCCCGAGAAGCGTAGGTTTCGTAGTCCCTATTGTCTATTGCACCACGAAATTAATTGCTAAAACGAGCCGGATGGCCAGATAGTTAGTGAGTTTTGATCCTGCTTCTTAGCTACCGTTTGCTAACGCAAGCCCGATGCCTTGACCCGATAGCTAGTGAGATTCTCCCTGGTGGCAGCCCCCCTTCCAGTCATCATTTGCTAACGTGAGTCCAATGGTGCGAACCAACAGTGTGTGAGTTCTCTCTGACGGTGGTCTCTTCCCGGCTACCATTTGCTAACACGATCTCGATGACCTGGTCTGACAGCGGGTGAGATTCTCGCGGATAGTGACTCCCCTTCCGGCTACCGTTTGCTAATGCGAGCCCGATGGCCTGATCCGACAGCGGGTGGGTTTCTCCCTGATGGTAGTTCCCTATCTAGCCTACTATTTGCTAACGCCAGCTCGATGGCCTGTCCGACAGCGGGTGAGCTTCTCCCTGATGGTGGTCTCCCCTTCCGGCTACTGCTTGCTAACGCCGCCCTCCACCGTAACCGACAGCCTGTGAGTTTCTCCCTGCTAGTGCTCCCTCCCGCCTCCATTTGCTAACGCGTGCCCGATGGCCTGACCCGACAGCGAGTGGGTTTCTCTCTGATGGTCCCCTGCCTTCTACTATTTGCTAATGCCAGCCCGACGGCCCGAACCGACAGCAAGTGAGTTTCCCCCTGTTGTTTCCCCCTTCTGCCTATCATTTGCTGACGCAGGCCCGATGGCATGATCCGACAGCTAGTGCGTTTTTCCCCTGATGGTGGTCCCCCTTCCCGGCTATCATTTGCTAACGAGAGCCCGATGGCCTGATTCGACAGCCTGTGAGTTCTCCCTGATTGTGGTTACCCCTCCCGGCTCCCGTTTGCTAATGCGAGTCCGATGGCCTGATCCGACAGTGAGTGAGTTCTCCCTGATGGTGGTCCCCCATCCGGACAACCCTGTGCTAACGTGAGCCCGATGACCTAAACCGACAGCGAGTGAGTTTCTCCCTGATGGTCCCCCCTGCCTGCTCCCATTTGCTAATGCGAGTTCGATGGCCTAAACCAACAGCGGGTGAGTTTCTCCCTAAAGTGGTCCCCCTTCCGGCGACCGTTTGCTGACGCGAGCCCAATGGCCTGATACGATAGCGAGTGAGTTTTTACCTGATGGTCCCCTGCGAGCTACTGTTTGCTAACGCGGGCCGATGACCTGAATTGACAGCCTGTGAGTTTCTCCCCGTTGGTCGCTCCTTGTTGGTCTCTCCTCGCAGCTATCTTTGCTAACGCCAGTCCGATGGCCTGGTCCGACAGTGTGTGAGTTTCTCCCTGATGGTCCCAGCCGTCTACCGTTTGCTAAATGCAGCTCGATGGCCCGATTCGACAGCCTGTGAGTTTCTCCCTAATGATAGTGCCCCATCCGGTTACTCTAACGCCAGCTGGATGGCCTGAACCGACAGCAAGTGAGTTCCTCCTTGATGGTGGTCCCTCCTCTCGGTCATCGTTTGCTAACACGAGCCCGATGGCTTGATTTGACAGTGAGTGAGTTTCACCCTGATGGTGGTCCCTTCTCCCGGCTGTCATTTGCTAACGCGAGCCCGATGGCCTGATCTGACAGCCTGTGAGTTTCATCCTGATGGTGGTCCGCCCTCCTGCCTACCGTTTCCTAATGCGCGCCCGATGGCCTGATGTGTCAGCTAGTAAGATTCTCCCTAATCGTGATCCCCCTTCCCGCCTGCCCTTTGCTAACGCGAGCCCGTTGGCCTCGTCTGACAGCTAGTGAGTTTCTCCCTGATGGTAGTCCGCTCTCCTATCTACTGTCTTCTAATGCGAGCCCTATGGCCTGATGCGATAGCTAGTGAGTTTCTTCCTAGTGGTGTCCTCCTTCCCGGCTACCATTTGTTAACGTAAGTCCGATGGCCTGATCTGACAGCGGGTGAGTTTCTCCTTAATGTTAGACTCTTTTTGAACTACTGTTTGCTAACTCGAGCCCGATGGCCTGATACGACAGCCGGTGAGCTCTTCCCTGATAGTGTTCTCAACCTCCTACCGTTTGCTAACCCGTTTCTGGTCATCTGACCTGACAGCGACAACCTGTGAGTTTTCCCGATCGCTTCCCCTCCAGCTTGGACTGCTAGTGGTTAACTTGAAGCTAATGGCTTGATCGCAGTCCGTGAGTTTTTCCTTCATCCTTCTGCGCCGTGGTTGCCTGTGGTTAACCTCAACTGGATGTTTAACGCAATAGAAAGTTAGTTGTTATCCTGTCATTTCCCCGTCGCACTGGTCTCAGATTAATTTTAACATGACGGGTTAATTATCAATTGTAGAATGTAAGTTTTTTCCTGTTAGGAAATGTTGCCTAACTTTCCGCTCAATGAGTTTAATAGAATGTAAGTTTCCCCTCATAGTTCATCCTCCCAGCAATAGCTTGCTGACCTGAACCTATGGCTTGATTTACCAGAAGGTGAGCTTCTCCTACAATCTCCAGGCGGCGATTTTGGCTAAGGAGCGCAATGATTTGGGTCCATAGCTTGTAAGTACCTTGGACGATCTCAGACATTGTAGAACATACCTGTTATGATGCTGATCTGTTGATATGACAGCCTTGAAGGCGAATACGTTGGTATACCGACCCAGGCACTTCATTTGTTAGGCTATAGATATATGGGTTGCACCCCAACTCTTCTCCGCTGCAGTACTCCATCGCTAATGAGGTTTAGATCCTGACTTAGAGGAATCAGATTTCGCGTCGGGGTCATAGGGATTGTGTTAGATGGTTTTTTGTCTTTCTCCAGGTTTATAAATTCCATTGCGTTGGATTCCTATTATCTGTTCAATTTTGTTTCTTGAAGGTAAATGGTTGAAGGTTTGCCGATTTTTTTCCTAAACTGATATTCACTATAACACGCGATTGGTTTTGGTATTTTTTGTGGTTTCTATTTACAAAATGATGGCTTATTAATTTGCACTGGGAAGATGCAGCTTTTCTTTCGTTCTAGGTTAATTTTACACAGTTCTGCGTGTCCTCAAAGAAGAATAGGCTTCTTTATACTGAGCGTATGGGAATCATCCGACTTTAAATATAGTGAATTGGAAGATTCAGTGGCTTCCCTAATTGTCAAAAAGGATTGAGGGGTTGTAAACGGCCTCAAGGATTAACAGTGAAGTTATGGTGGCTTGTGAAATTGTCAACAATTTAGTCCACTTCACAACTACCACTCACTGCGACTTGGACTCGAGCCGGCTCAAGATCTCGAGCTCACTTAAAGTCTGAGCCAACGAGATGGGACATCTTGAATAGGAGCAGATGCTCCTCGCGCCTCATCTTGCGTGCAATGCTAGTTCAAATAGTATCAGGAAGTGATTTCTGGTGGGGTGTCGATCTCGAGAAGCAGTCGAGGAAGTGAAACTTAATGCAATAACTTACGGCAGCGGCAAAAATATCAACGGAGCTTATGCAGATACAAAGCAAGTTCGGAAGAGAGCGAGGGGTGCCCAGCAGGAGGGCGGGAGGTGAAGGCATCCATAGTTAAGGAATTGTTACTGGCACCTCGTCCCTCCTAAAATCTCTGGCGACTTTACCTTCGCATCATCAACTCCGCCTGCGTGTTACCAACATTCGCAACAGAACGGGCCGAGACGCATTTGGTCCCTGCATCCCACCATGACGACTGGTTTTGCGGCTCTGCGAACCAATGCTTTACGTTTAGAATGCTAAATTTTTGGCTTTGCGCACTCACAAAAACAAACCAAGCACCGTAGCCCCAAATTTATGCCCCGATTAGATTTACATTGCAATAAATCATGTTGTGCAATTATCTCTATTACCGCTTGTAATATTATAGGATGATGTTGTCGAGACCACAGTATTTGAAGATCCCACACTCGAAGAAAAGTCATACGAGCTCCGGCGAGTCAATATGCTTCCGGCATGGCAGGTAAATGGCCATCTTCGTCAGCAGGGTAGAAGCGGTTGACTCTAGCAGGTCGGTAACGAAATCCTTGGGTACGAATTTTGCAATCATAATTGAAGCAGAGAACCGATTCTAAACTACATTCACCCAAAAGTGCTCATATTTAACCCTACTTTTCTTATCTTAAGTGGGCAAACCTTTAAAAACTTCACAGTAAGTCGACTCACGCACTATTTCTTCGATATTAACCAGCAACCAACACCAAGCCAATGCTAATGCCTGTAGTCGGATTCATCGGCGAACAAGAACAATGTGTATGCAGTGATTGTGGAAAATTCCAAACAACTGTGATGGTAGGGGTTTATACCTGAAAATGTTATTCATTTCATTCAATTTATTCGCATAAACACAGGAAAAACAACACCTGTAACGACGAGGCGAACTCGAGATTATTACAGAGGTTGAGGGAATGACTTAAAGCTTACGGTTCTGATTTTCGAGTTTGTATGCTACCACAATTGCAAGGCAGATAACGGCAAGTTTGCACAGGGTTTCCCATACTCAGCAGAAAATTTGCCCAACATAGAGAACCCCGCAACATAAAATATAAGTGCACACCCGAGTGATTGCAAACCTTCCACCGTTAAAGATTCTGAGTTTTCGTTAATATCCGGATGCTGGTCAAGGCCTTCGGTGACGGGTAGCTCGACTTCTAACCAGTCGTTTCAATGACGTTTGAATTTCTTTAGCATGAGGTCCTTTCTTTGCAAGCTCTTTTGAATACTTCAGTAACTTTTGGAAATACTTAGTGACATTCGCTGTCTGTACTGTCTTTCAAAGCTACCTAGGTGCGTCATCTGTCATAGCGCCGAATATCAGAACGCCCAGTCAAAGTATTTGGACAGGTGTCCATGCTCTCTTCATGGAGGAATTCTCTTCAGTCACAACGCTATCTACGTTATGATCCAATAATCGATGAATCAAATGCGTCAATAAATCTTTAATAAAAATCACAATTGGCGCTGCATTCGGATGCATCACCCAGCACCTCCCTGTATCCCCGGACCGAACCTTAAAGTCGGCCAAATCACGTGTCACGATGCGGGGTATGCGGGGTAGTATTGGGTCAACTTCCACCACTCCATATCCTTACAACAATGACCACCCCCCGACGCCTCCGCATTGGCATCCTCGGCTGCGGCGAAGTAACCCAAGTAGTCCACATCCCAACACTAACCTTCCTCTCGACCCTCTTCCACATAACCTACCTCTGCGACGTCTCTCCCGGCGCCCTCACCCTCGTCTCCTCCCGTCTCCCCCACACCCACAAAACCACCCTCAACCCCACCGAACTCATCGAGTCCCCCGATGTCGAAGTCGTCTTCATCCTCAACTCCGATGAATACCACTGCACACATGCCGTGAAAGCGCTCGAGTGCGGGAAACACGTGTTTGTTGAGAAACCGATGGCGCTGTGTATCCGCGACGCAGACAAGATCATCGAGGCGGAGAGGAAGAGTACAGGTAGGGTTATGGTCGGGTATATGCGACGGTATGCGGCGGCGTTTCGGGATGCGATGGAGGAGGTCGGCGGCGCAGGGGAGGTGCTGTATGCGAGAGTGAGAGGTGGGCCCCAACACTCTATGGTATGGAAGGAGGGCTGATGGAGAGGGGGGAAGATATCATCGCCCCGAACCCCGTGTTTATAACCCAGTCTGGAACGTTTCCTCAGCGGTTTTCGGACGCGTCTGCCGAGGCTGTTCGGGACAAGGAAGAGCAAGCACGCGAGCAAACGTTCCAGGCCCTCACCGCCGAGAACGGGGTTGAGACGAACGACGAGACTACGAAAATGTGGCGGGTCCTTGGTAGTCTCGGCTCGCATGACCTCTCGGTCATGCGCGAGGCACTCGGCATGCCAACGGGTGTTCTCGGATGCCATCTTCGCTTCCCGATCTGGACGGTGTTGTTCCAGTACCCGGATTTTGCGGTGACGTATGAGAGTGGGTTCGATGATGTTCCCAGGTTTGATGCGCATTTGGAGGTGTTTGGGAGGAAGAAGACGGTGAAGGTGCAGTATGATACGCCGTATGTTAAGGGGCTTCCGGTGGTTATGACTGTGCGGGAGGCGGTGGAGGGGGATGAGGGTGCGTATCAGGAGAGGATTGTGAGGAGGACGTATGAAGACCCGTATACGTTGGAGCTTAAGGAGCTGTGGGAGATGGTTGTTAATGGGAAGGAGATTAAAACTACTGCTGAGGATGCGAGGAGGGATTTGGTGACTTTTGGAATGGTGGTTAGAGCGGAGAAGTTTAAGGTTTGAATTCGAAGCTGTTTGCTGCGAATAGAGTCTAGAAACTTATACAAGCAAAATTAGACCATCACTCACCCCAAAATATATGAGTGACTGATTGTGTCCGAAGCACAAACATAGCCGAGTTGTTTAGGATGTGAACTTGCCTAAGGCAAGTCTCGCTAGATATACCATGGTGATTTATTTCTATTCTCTAAGCTCTTACTTTCAAATGACTGGCCAACTCTAACCCTAAGATCTCTTTTTCGCCACAAGTTAGAAGTACTGTACCGGGCTTTATGCTTCGTACTGGGCTTTGTGTTTATAGGAGATTTGAGTTCGTACGATCAAGGCTTACGCACTTTTGAATTCGTACTGGCAGAGTTATTGTAGTTACATGGTTGGGTCTCCAGAGCGTTATCAATATATATAGACGATCCGTGTTGCCAAAATCCATGAAATAGCCCTCTACAAACTTGCTCCGGGACTCACAGGAGTGGTTATTCGAAGCAATCACAAAGATTACTCGGTTGATCGATCGATTACTTGGTGTATACACTCGAACCAACCCTTAATTACGATTATAAAATGGGAATTTCCTCGAACTGTACCTATCCGGATTACTGATTACGTACGAAGCACAAAGCCCGGTACAGTACTGGACTTAGACATGTTATATCACACTTTAAACCATCATGAGTACCATAAACCACACCCCCTCGATTGTATTTCTAAACGAACCCATCCTTTCAAATACCATTCATTACACATAACCCATCTATCCCGCTTCCGTCCCGCAGAAGCCCCATTATCCCTTAAGTTCTAACCCTCAACCCCTCCAATGCTCTCGCCACGACCTCTCCCTCATTGCGCGTACCGGCGCCCGCACGTCTTCCCTTCTGCATCGGCGTTCTCAACGAATCCCTCGGCGACCCCGGCAAGAACGTCTGTCTCTCTCCACGCGAAGACGACGAAGACGACGAAGACGAGGATACAGACCCGGAGCGTTCCAGCCCCTTCATCCGGGTACTATTCAAGATCGCAAATTCGCGTTCCGAGCGATGCTCGCTTCTCTGCCGACCCCGCGACTCGGGACGTAACGGTGCTGGTTGTGTTGGGATTCTACTCCCTAATGGTGTCCTACTGCGCGATCGCTCCCGCGGTGTATTACTACTACCCAACGCGTGCTCCAGCGCCGTCACATCCACTGCCTGGCTCAACCGGCGGATCGCCTTCATGTTCCCTGTCAGAAACGTCGAGACGCGATGCGCAGCTCTGCGGTCGAGGTGTTTTTCGTAGCTGGATACACCGCTGAGCCCAGAGTCTTCTGCGCGGCGGGAGTGTGCGTCTGCGAGACGTCGCGGGGGTCGTTGTAGTGAGGAGAGGTTGTCGCGGTCTTCACTTGCTTCGTGGCGGTGCAGGCTTTGTTGGACCATTTCGTTGGCTTGCGATATCACGCGGTCGAAACTTATGCTTAGTCTTGATCTTCCTGTGTCCGGTAATGAGGCTGGGTCGAAGCGGTTGGAACGGATGGTGTCGAGGGTTATGTCTTGGGTGTACAGGAAGAAGGAACTGTCACGGATACGGCGTCGCACTAGCCGCCAGCGTGCGCGTGCGGGGTTGTCTTCCATCTCCGGGTGATAGAGCGATTGTGCGGAGAGCTCGACGTAGTAGGTGTCGAGGCGTTCTGCGATCCTTTCAAGGATTGACACCAGGAAGGCAGCGAGTTTGAATAGACGCTGAGTGAGGGGAGGAGTTAGGTACGTCAATGAAGAGTGCATGGGGGCGATGTATACCTGTTTCCCAGCGACTGCCCCTTTCATGGCCATGATGAGCTCGAATCCATCCATGCCCGTACAAATCTCCTCCCTGACCTGCTCTAGGAAGCGGACATCGAGCTCCATGACCGCTTGCGCATACTGTATGATACCTCTTTCGAAAGCCTGTGCTGTGGAGCTGTCACAAACGTACTCGCCAACCTGGGCAATCTCTTTCTGGGCAGCGGTGGCGGCTGGTGAGCATTGGGCTCGTGCCACAATTCCCATCACATCGGGGAGACGTGAGTCGGAGTTGTGCGTAGAAACCAGCGTGAATGAAAGTTTGACAAAGAGCTCTTGCAGTCTGTGAGTGTTAGTCTATCGACTCCACCTGTAGGTAATTGAACAACTTACTTTGATCCAAATAGAGTCGTGAAACCATCCTGCATGAGCCTGGATTGGAACTGATACAGTTTACGTACACCGCCCATGTTTAGCATCCCCCCCGAGAACCAGATATTTGCGTCCGCCAATATCGCCTTGACCTCGAAAGACAGTGTCGTCAAGCTCTCCACGCTAGTCCGAAGATAGTCCTGCCAACCATCATACAGAGCCCCAAGTTCTGGGGACTGGAAGTTTGGCTTCGGTGCAAGATAGCCGATGAAGTATTTTGACAGCAAACTCATCACCTCGGGGTTAGAGGTATGCGCAATCTCATCGAAAGTCTTTGATGCATCGAGACCCGCACTTGCCGCAACTATCAATGATCCGCCCGGATGTATCGGTAGGAAATCGGTAACGTCGTACACGGCGCCATGAACTCCGATCCAGGTCTTAGAGCCGTCTCGATGTCCTGTATTGCGTGCTAGTGTCGAAAGAGGGATAATGGGTTCATTGAATGACATTGCTCGCGGGGTCATGAAGATATCTAACATAAACCTACGCTCAGCAAATGCAGTTGCAACAAGTGCTTCGGCTGACTTCTGGGTGACGGCACGAGCTTGGTAGATGGCTTTTGTGACCCCGCGGATGACAGTTTCGTAGACTGATACTGAACCACAGATGTAAAGGTATCCACCAAGACCTCCCTGTTTTGTCGACATAATGAGATCACATATCAGATTTCTCTTCTCTGCAATTACAGCATCCAGGTAACGTGGTTCGGTTTCTTTTTCGACCAGATCCCTTGTATATGAGTCGTATGACAGTCCTTTGGAGTCCCTTGAGAATGCAGTGTGAAGCTCCAGACCGTCGTATCGAACGTGGTCTCGGAGCTCGTCTTCATACACGAACTTTTTGCGCGATTGTACACCGAGGAAGAGAATATTCCGTCCTACGGCACCGGTAGCCAGTCTTTCTTGCCAAAAGCTGCGGAATGGAGCTATCCCTGAGCCTCCAGCAAACATAGCCACCGGAGCCCCAGGAGAGATTGGAAGTTGGAAATTGAGTGGACGGGAGATGCCGACCAGAGCCTAGCAACAAGAGTGAGTAGAATTACTCAGAAAGCAGGATAATTGAGGCTTACCATATCTTCATCGCCACCCTTGACAGCTGTTGGCACCTCTGATTCATCCTCTTCACTTGGATGGGGATTTAAGAAACCGCTGCTGATTCCAGATCGGAGAATGTCTTTGCTTCCATCAAAGGTAAGCAATGGACAGAGCTTGTGCTCCACTCGAGATACTGTCAGGTTGACGAAAGACGGGAGTAGCTCTGAAGAAAAGCTGGAGATGCTGTATGTTCTTGGTACCTCTACTGGCACTAACTTGGGAAGCCACGAAAGATCCTGCTCGAAAACGCTGTCCCAAATGGTTGAAGACACACCCGACCGGGCGAGACTGAGAAGATCACCGAGCGATCCACTAACGGGCCAGGATTCGGAGGCAAGGACTTCCAAGAGACCTGTTGATGATGCACGCAGCATAACATGTACCTAAATTACACCTTATATTAGAATACATCATTCAGATAGAGACAGATTAAGGACTCACCGCCATCACCGTTTCTTTAGTTAGGGGTGCCAAATGCCCTCGCCTCAGGATATCTCTTAAAGTGAAATCTCCGGCTTTTGGGTTGCGTGCAACATCAGACATATGCTTCGAGAACCTCTTCCAGTCATCTGCTTTCTCCAGAGGAACCTTTTCGTCCATGCGATCAACGACCCCCAAAACCTGAGCCACCTTGACAACCTCTTTCCATGGGTTTAAAGGCATTATTGCCAGCCTGTCTCCTGGACCGAATGTCATTCCTGTGTTTCTTAAGTCAACAGTCACCTTGCCGGTTGTTCGGTCCTTGTCGGCATCGATAAAGTCACGACCGACAATACGGCTCATGAAGCGACATTCCTCAAAGCAGCCCCTCATTTCGTGGGGTTTCAAGGAAATAGAAGTGCGGAAAGGGTCAAGTCGCTCAATCATAGAGTCGGAGAGGGTACGGTGGACTTCTTCCCAGGGTCGGCCCTCATTGTCTCCGCCGCCAGCGTTTCCGTTTGTCTCGGTTCGACCAGTCTTTGCTACCACTTCAAGGAATCCATACACCTTATCTATGCCAGCAATCAGCAATTTGTTCCGGAAAGTATTTGCTTTGGGCAGCAAACATCTATGGGTTCCCATAAATCCCCTTTCGCCAGCATAAGACTCTACGATCCCATCCATTACACCAATTAGACGTCTATCGCCTGTCGAGGCAACGTATTGGGGGACCTGGTAGTATTGCTCTATAGCAGCAATGAATGCACGGTGATTGAGAGGCAGCCATGCTCTAAGATGGAGGGCTTCCAGGCCAAGGAATGTATTATATTTTGTACGGCCGAGGAATGCGTCCATGAGCTGGAAGAGAGGAAGAGCGAGACCGGAGAGTGCAGGCACTCTCTTCGATAATGGTGCACTAAACTTTGCATATCTGGACCACAATGAGTGTTACTCTTTACACGGATATATACTTACAAAAGGAAAGCAGTCACTTACCTCTGTCCCCATTCTACTGGGTTCGCAAACTGTTCTCCACTTCCTGGATTAACACTAATTTTATGAAATACGTAGCCAAGCTGATCTATGATTTCCTTCAGCTTTACTAACTCCACAAGGAGGCCTTCGTTGTCCCTACATCATAATTAGCGACCGATGATCTAAAAATAGAATCAGCATAGCGAGTCATACCTCTCCACTACCATCTCCTGGCACCTCGTTATAATCTCTATTCCATTGGTAAAGGTTCCATGCACCTCAGCCATGCAAAGTAGAAACATAGCCTCTGCTCGATCTTGAAAGACGGGCCACCGAAGATCCATATTTTCCGACCGATTAACGTAGGGGTATACGCTGGTATGGTCCCGTATTTTGTAGTTGTATATTGACACATCATACTGAGTTAAATGAGGCAACGGCCTGCCCATTCTCGTACACAGGGTCCGAAACGGAATCGCAATATTGCGAGGAATTCCCTTCAGCTCTTCCTCACACTCATCCTCATGCATAATCTCATCCGGCGAGGCCACTGCTGCGCTGAGGGGTGTTGTCGCAATCCCCTCGTGCCCGTCATTCCGCTCTTCATACCGATATACGGACGCTAGAATTCCCAAACAAACGGTTGCTGCCCACAAGGCCTGATCAGGAATAATATCGGCTGTTCCTGCCACCAGCGGCAAGTCAAGGATGGCCTCTCTAATCTTTCCGCGTCCTACCAGCCCAGGCATTCGTCGGCATAGATCGCTCCACAATCTCCCAGGACTGGCTGCTAACGCGATTGGCGATGCCTCAGGGTCCGGAGGACAGAACCCCCATCTGCTCGTTAGATAACCATCCCTGTACCCTGTTTTTGGTCCCAGAGCATCCGCCCGCATGAGTACTCGTCGGGCTGGCGCTCCGAGAGCAGCGGCAAGAATATCGTTGTCGGAAGGAACAAGGGAGTCGGCGTTCTTTAAGCCTCTGACGTCTTCCTTTAAGGGTGCAGATGGAATCAACATTTCCACCATCGTTTTGTGTTCCTGAGCATGTATCTGTGCTGGAGCATCAGGGCCTTGTGGTGCCTGTAATCAGAGTCGTTAGAATATGCCATCGTAAAGGTCTAGATAACCTTTGATATTGAAACATACACCATACAGAACGCCCGGGGGTTCCATCTGGAATCCGGAAAAAGCACATCCTCTAGGACCTCTGCGTGACGAACTTTGAGAGGCCGGACAAGATCCACCCGCCCGTCCGCTGTGAGGACATCTGGGATCCTCGGCCGTCATTTTATGTAAGTTTGGTGATTATAGTTAAAAAGTTATCAATTAACGATATCAAAGAGTATTATTCGCGAAAGGTCACAGACCGTAGCGGAGATTACCGAAGGAATTGTTTGAAGGAACGTAAAGAAGCAGGCCGGCTGTCAAATCTTAAGGGAAAAAACAAACAGTGCAGAGAAGATGGAGCGAAGAAAAGGAATCTAGAATAAAGGTATCAGCAGTGGGGTAGACTAGGAGGCAGATAAAATACCTATACGACTTCAAGCTGTATGCAATGCAGCCAAGAGGCTGCAAACATAGCGCGCGTCGAGCGAGTGTTTCGGGAATACAGACAGCGCCGCATAGCGAAGATGCTCTGGCTCACTGCATCCCATGCTGCTGGTTTTGAGAGCTCGTGTTGCATGGGTCTGTAACTGCTTGGCGGCTTGGCATCTTCAAGAATCGGCGGCGTCGGTCTGGGCCTAGATTCGAAGTTTTTCCATTGTGACATGCGGGGTGTGTTTCAACATCGTTTCAAATATTTCCCTCGGATTCAAAACGTGACTTTGCCGCTCGAGACTGGTGTGTAACGAAGATCCAAACGATAGGGTTCGCTTGCTTGAAGCGTTACAGCGTCAGGGATGATCTGAGAAACCGACTGTTGCGAAAAATGCAGATGTCGTTATTTGCTTTGCTAGCCGGCTTCACTACGCGATTGCTGAGACCCGCATACGAGAAACAGAACCCTGACGCCCAGAGGAAGAATACAGTCCGTCGATGTTTTTGCCAATTTACCGCGCGGTGGACGGTTCAGGAATTCCTTGTAGATTATCCAACAATCGCCGCCAAGTCCGCCTCGTATTCGCATTGCCGAGACGCGAGATCCTGTTTCTGGAAGCCTCTTCCCGCAGCCGCCGAACCTTAATCGTTGTTAGCTTATTTTGCGCCGACCACCAACGTCACGACTCGTCTCACTCCCCACCAACCCGCGCAATCCCAAATGCGCATCTTCATAACAATGAACTCCTTCTTTCCGCGACTTATCTTGTCGCCAAATTTTGCTCAAAAATCTTGGCAGCTACCCAGATCGGCACCAACACCGACTGTTAGGTCCATGTTTAGTACAACAGTGCTGGGAACAAGAGCCCGCGCAGAATCGAGTCCCAGTGAAGGAAACGGTTCGAACCTCCCCACCAGCAATCAGTATTCCACTCACCTACTCAATAGAGATTCCGCCCCTCAAGGCTCCGCAAATCTGGCCCGCACCCCTTGAGCAGTTGGAAGCAGCCCGAGCCTTCCTCAATGAAACGTCCACACACTCTCCTCCTCTCCTCCCACCACCACCACAACTAATTTCTGCAGTGCTGCCTCACCCTCAAACATCCTTCTCGTCCCCGACCGCGATGCAGATGGCCTATCTTCAGGCACGATCCTCTCGCTCACGCTCCAGCTTCTCCTCAAGCCCGCCGCAAAGATCCACACCCACTTTGTCTCTGCAGGGCGCAGCATATTTTCTCCCGAAGAGCGCGCACTCATGACTGATACGTGTAGAATGGAGGAAATCTCGCACATGATCGTGGTTGACCAAGGCTCGCGGGCCTCTCCTCCTCTAGTCGAAACTGATACGAAGGTGTTGATTATCGACCACCACCAATCCGACTCGTTCCCTAAGCGCGCAACAGTTGTGAACGCCTGTAATCACCACCCAGTCGCCACTTCGAGTCTCCTCACCTACACGATCTGCTCTCCGCTGCATCCCGACGTAATGCCAAAAACAGCCTGGCTAGCCGTTCTCGGGATCTTTGGAGATCTGGGGGTGCGAGCGAATCTGGCACCGCCATATCCTGAAGAGCTACTATTGGCGAAAAAGATCTACCGTACAACCCATCTCAGTAATTTGGTGGCGCTTATCAACGCGCCCCGGAGAACGCCGGAATGTAATACTGCCGACGCCTGGAAATTGCTACAACATACGCCTGACACGGACCCGCCGCCGACGCCGAAAAGGATCTTGGATGGTGAGGTGAATAAGGAGTTGCTTGAGAAGCTGCAAGATGTGAGAGCAAGAGTCAAGGCGGAGATACAGCGGTGTGCACATACGCCGCCGACGTTTTCGAAGGACAAAAGGGTTGCGGTTGTTTACATAGAGTCTAGGTACCAGGTGCATGGGGTTATTGCGACGCGGTGGGCGAGGTCCTTGCAGAGTAATGATCTGGAGGTGGTGATAGCGGCGAATGGTGGGTATGTGGACGACAAAGTCAATTTCTCTTGTAGGGTGGTGAGAGAGTGGAGAGTGGCGGAGGGTGAGGAGGGGGGTGTTAATATCATTGAAATGCTAAAGGAGTATGCGGGAAAGGATCCATGGGTGAGGGATAATGTAGGGGCTGACTTTGCAAATGGACACAAAGAAGCAACGGGAGGGAGTGTGAGGAGGGATGTCTGGGAAGCGTTTGTTAAGAAGGGATTGGAGCTAGAGATGAGGAAAACAAAGTCAAAGAAGAAGGAATAAGATGAAAAGAGCTAGAAGAATATTTTAGATATGTGGATTAAGACGAAATAGTATATAATTGATGCATTGTGTGTCCCTTGAAATGTACAGATGGAAGAAACAACGATTCTTTCTCAGAGAGAGTATGTGCTAAATTTTTGAGCACTCTTGGCCACCTCTTCACCTCCAACCCTTCACATCCCAAAGACCTTTCTATGTTTGCATCTACCACCATTGACCACTCTCCTTTTATTCTTTATTTACTCCATCGCCATTACAATCTACTTCACCAATAGCTATCATATGTACAACAAACCCCCACCATGACCTCCACTCCCTTCTCCTCCAGCCTCCTCAGCTCCTCGGGCTTCACCTACGCTTTCCTTCCGGGCTACATCTACGTTGCGACTTTCCACCCGGAAGAAACACGGACCTCTCGCCTCTCCGCACTCCCTGCCAACTCCTGGCCACCCCCACACCTCTTCACCCACCGCTCGCCACTTCCACCCCCACGTTCCCACCGCCTCTACCGCCTCCCATATATTCTCCCCACCGATGACCTTCCAGACCCACCACCAGCCTCCCCCACCGGCCCGTTATGCACCGACCCCGCCCTCCTCCGCCTCAGCGACTCCCCCTCACCATCGCGCCCTCCCCAACCCCGCGCCATAATCCTCTCCCCGATCCCCCCGGTATCCCTCGCCACCATCCTCGCCTCCGTCCGCGGCGGCAAAATCGAACGCATCTCCCACGGCGGTGGCAAAATCAGCATCTTCTTTGTGCGCGCCTCAGCAGCAGCCGCCTATGCGTCCTACGTCAACGAACACGGCGGGATCCCGTGGAAAGAGTGGCCGAGGACAACGTCGTGGGCGAGTTTTATCCCGGTCTCGCAGGGCGCGGCGGAACCGATCCGGCCGAGTGTTGGTGCTGCTATGAGACGGGAGGGGGCCGGGCGGGTGCTGGTTGCTAGGGGTTTACCGAAGACGGTGGGGGAGGGGGTGGTTAGGGAGGTCGTGAGTAGGTGGGCTGGGAAGGTTAGGCCGGTTTTTGAGGGGGTTGAGGTCGCTGAGGGCGTGTTGGTGTTGAGGATGGGGAGTATTGGCACTGCGTTGAAGGCGAGGGATACGGTTGTTAATGTGTGGGGCGCACGGACGGAGTGGGGGGTTGATGAGTGTGAGGGGAGCTTGGAGGGGTTGGGGAAGGTATGGGAGGAGATTAGAAAAGAGAATGGGGCGAAGGGGAAGGGGAGGGGAAAGGTAGTAATGAGGGGGTGGGTGGGAAGTTTTGGGAGGTAGGGACGAGGGCGAGGTGTGTAAGGGTATTTGGAACGAGTTAGTTCTGTGTGAGGGTATTTGGGAGGGGTTTTCTTTTTGTTTCTTTGTAGGTTTTGGGTGTTATACGATGGTAGGGGGATTGATAGGGAGAGAGGGCCCTAGGTTTAGGTTTATAGAGTAGAAGTTTGAATAGAAATTGATCGAGTACTATACAAACACGCTTTCCATTCACTCTTGAGCCATCCTAGTCTGTCAGCCGGCTTTTTATCGCTGGCGGGCTAGGAATGTTCTTCTGAAACAGTCCCCAATTTCATGCCATTGTGTGTGGAGCGGGTGCAGTCCTAATAGTACCTATCACAGTAATGTGCTCGGTGCTGCTTCATAGATTTCACTCGGTATCAGTAGTAGGTAAAGGGCCATGTATATATGTGCAGGGCGGCTGAGGGATTTAAGCCATCGACGACGAGCTCAGGTGAGCGAGAACCCGATGAGCCTGGTACACAAATTGTGATTAAATTGTGTTAGCACAGTGTAGGCCTGGACAACTCAGGGATGCTCTCATGCCCAGACTTTTTCGGCACGAAGTGAACCCGGAAATCCTGGTATACGAGAGCAACTCAGGGAATAGTTTGGTTAAAAATTCAGCTTTTATTCTGGATAACCCTCACCAAAAATGTATAGCGAGCAAAATGAAGACAAGGATTCGGACCGCATGCGTCAGTCTAGGACATCATTAAAGAATGATCAACAGTAGCCAAAGGGGGCAATCATACTACTCAACACAGTAAAGAGAGAAGAGAGAAAGAGAACACACAACACAACACAAGAAAAGGGGAACACCTGGCTGCGACCATGGCTAGACAATCATACATGATCACTCAGTCGTCGGAAATGTACTTGTAGAGAATTTAGGTACATAGTGTAATGTAGTTTGCGAAATGGTTTTAAGCGAGTGATTGATTGACCCCGGCTCATCACGAATGGCCCGAATCCTTTAGACACCCCGCACAATACCCAAATTCGGTATACCGCATAACCGTGGTGAACTGCGACTGAGGCTCGAACTATAGACGCACGTCATCATGAAACGTTCGTCACTTCCGATATCATATATCACGAAACGATAATGTCTCTTGCTCTCTCTATAGCTATGTGTATATGTTCCGTACCATGGACGACCATTCGGTTCGCAAACTGCGGCCGCCGGTTCACAACATTTACAGCCTATTCACGAACTGGTGAGGGTTTGCGAACTGTCTCCCTTTCCCGACCACACTGGTCTGTTCTACATACAAGAAGCATCCTCTGGTCGCTCACCCACCCAACGTCCCCCACACCATGTAAGCATAGTATTGGCTATGAGATGGGGTCCCATTTTTGCTCAGCTCGCCTAATCCGATAAGTCTCAGCAGTGTTGTGGGATCCCATCAAAAGTTCCAGAACCTTTAATCACATAGATAGAAGTGGTGATTGGTTGCCGAGGTTGTTGATAATCTCTCCAGCCAAAAACTTCGCGAGGACGCAGACGGGCTGTCAAATTGCAACCCGTCCCCAGGTCGCAGTCTAGACTGCTCTAGGTTGCAAGTTGTCACGGGTTGTGTACGGTACGGAACATATACATAATGACAAGACCTATTTGGCCGACTGTTCTCTGGGCCACTGGATATCGGGCGCGGAATCGAGCAGACCCTCATGGGCGTATTTCCAACAACATATGCAAGGCAGCAACCACGTTGTTCTCATAATTTTGTTGGACTGGGGTTTAGGGCATACCCTGGTCGTTTTGCCTGGCTCACCGATTGTTTCAACTTTTTCTTGTCTATCTTGGGGCTTACCCAACAGTTCGTAAACTACAGAGACCAGCTCGCAAATTTTGCAGTCCAGTTCACGAACCGGCCCCCATCCGCAACAAAAAACTCACCGCTGACTCTGTCAGATCAGATTATTTTCGCTCGTACTATTACTTGAGTAATTGAAACCGGTCGGTTGTTAGCCTTAAGGTGCATCATGTCACAATGTTCATCCGTTTTACTATTAGAGATGTGCATTCTCTTTTCCTCAGGCATCGTCATCTGTAGCACCGCGTATCGCACGCCTTATTGCAGTTACACAATACAAACACCTGAGCTGGTGATTTCATTCCCAGTTTTGCTTGGGTTACAACTAGGCTTCCCAAACGCAAACAGGCCTTTAGAACGATTAGCCACGGGTGTCCACCATACAAAACATATGTGTGCATCGATAGTCGAACTGGAACTAGTTCAGCCTTGGGTCAGAGGGAGATGTAAATTGTCGGCAAAGACCATGGATGAATCCAGATTCTTATCCCCCGCACTGGTAATTGTGCTGGGTAGATAACCCAACCATCTTCAAGAGCGGGATCCATTGGTTGAACGGACCTCAGAATTAGTAGTCCTCTTGATTCCATCAACCGTCAGCCAATCACAACCCTATATCACCCTCAACGGAATGGTTGGGTTATCTAGCACAAACTACTGGTGCGGGGAATAGCAAGGATATTGACTAGCGTTCCAGGCGATGACAGATATCTTATCCACTCACTTGGTTTATGGGCAGGAAGCTCGAGATGGTTGGTTAGAAGCCTAGTAGAGGCATCAGTTAACAACGGGGATATGGTCGGTATGCAGTATTACGGCGCCTGATGTGAATTTCGATCATTTTAATTCATCTTTAAGATTTCAACCGAATTCAATGTGAGCAGGGGTGGTATGTATACAAAATACAATCCACAGACGGACCCTATCTGTTCCGGTCCACCCCGAGGTAACAGAATGGTCAATTCGTTCTGGTCTTTATTCAGTGATCAGGGTTTCCGGTAGGAACATATATTACTAGCAGCATATAGTAAGAAACAGCATCGCTTCCAAAGCTTGCTACACTTTTAACACCTGCGGCTCTATAGTCAGGGGATGGTAATTTCTTAAGATCTTGCGACAGTTCAAAGGTAGCCTTCAGAGATTTGTGCACATGAGAGTGATGAGAGTGGGTGTAAATACGCCCACCGCAACGTTATATCTGTATCTCACAAAATGTGTTCTGATTTCTCGGTGTCGGGTGATGAGGGGCTGAGTTTTGATGGAGAGCTAGTCTAATATTTAAAATGATAAACGCTAATAAGTGCTGAGCGTATTGTGTTCCTTCTTGACATGCACATGTTGTTAAATCACATCTCCACCACCACCAATGCCCACTATCAAGTCATGTGTAGCCGAATATTTCCTTGCTCGCCCTGGCAATTATTCTGTAGAACACCTCAAGACTTAATCGTCACTTTATTTCCAGAGACCAAGTCTCACATTGACGCTAGCTAAGTTCATGCTTCCATATACTCCGAGGGAGTTTGGTGCGGCGCGGGCTCTATAGGAGTACTGTTGTATGGCGGTTTCCATGCCGTGGCAAACTATATCTATGGGATATGTATGGCTAGGATTACCATTGAGTTTGCTAGTTATAATTTTTACACCAAAGTACTATGTAATAGTTAGTTTACCGATCCTGACTGTATCGGTAGAAGATACCGGCAAACTTGCGGCAGTGCATAAATAGTGTGTGGTATCAGACGGCTTTGACCGTTGACACTGCGCCAACTTTGTACGTATGCTGAGTAGAAACTTCAATTTGTAAGTTCCTTCGTTCTTCCATCGGGAAAGCCGGAGTTCTATCAGCTTGTCTCGTGGTATATTTTCTAGCTGTAGCCCACTCAACTCGGGATTTGATTATGCCGTCACCACCGCCCCCAAATCTCTGGAGGCATCATCAGCAATTCAGCTTCTTGGTGCTCTAGAATAACCCACACCAACGGCGGGCGGTACCAAAACGCCGCCAAATTTTAAATTTCTGTTGTGAATAGGCCACATCCAATCATGGCCTCAGCTGTATGTTTCTTGAATGTGCTGTAACCACATTCCCTTCGTCTAGCCAAGCGAGAAGCATACATACCATGTCTTAAGCTTTCAGCTGAGATATAGAGTACTCCAGGCATGTTCCGAGACAGGAAACCGGAGAACGAATAGGTAAGTACAACCAAACCTCACCGGATCCTATTCATTCGTTTTTTCCCAGGGCTGTGGTAATACAAATCCGAATCGAATCGGAAAAGCTTTTTCCATCTCTTATCCAACTAGGGGGGGGGGAAGGACCGCAGCGCAGCGAAAAAAAAAAAGCAAAAAAGGATTGGCCCCCAAAAGTGTCTCACATCACCCTCCCATAGCATCATCGATAGTTAATCTTTTCTATTAAAAGTTTGGAGTTTGGCCAAAATAATTCGTTGCTTTTTGGTAATATTTAGAGTACAAATGCCCCCTTCAGGTTTTTGGGCTACGGCGTAGCCGTTCCCGACGATAAGAAGGAAAGCCGGAGCTCGGATGTGTTGCGAGGCACATACGCGTTGCCTACTGGTTCGTCATATGCAAGTGTGTGCTCTGAGGTGTGACAGCGCGGCAAAGACGGCACCGGTGGATTGACAGAGCCTAAATTGGTTGCCTTGACTGGAAATGGAAGATGTTGCTTCCTGGAGAGGAATTGGGGGGTGTTGATCGCGCCCATTTCGGCCACGCACAGCACCGTACCACTATGAAGTTTCGGATATAGAGTAGGTATCGTCAACTGCACAAACTAGAGCTCATTAATTTACCCCAGATTACGAAAAAGAAACCGTGCAGAATCGGACGACGCCACCAGAGGCAAAAAGCACGAGCCGAGCCATTCATCCCTCGAGACCCATCTCATCGACGAATCATAGCGCTAGACTACGTAGGTATTACAAAGTTGTCCAGTAGTGCTGATGTAGGCTGAGATCTTTTTGTATTACGATATTCTTGACGTCATAGGCATCTGGCATATAGAGTATTCTGTAGAGGCGTTCTGGCTGGGCGAAAGACATGGTCATCCCCACTGGAGATGTTCGGATGGATCCGATCTTGGTAACCAACCGGTTGCGAGCATAATGCTTGGAAACGCAGGGACTCGAGATTTATCATGTATGTATATCATTCATCTTGCTCAACCGTTTGCTACGTACCCTTGCTTTCCTCCCATTCGTCCGACTTCCCCCCGAGCGACAGTCCTGATCCTCTTCGCTGCTGCACTTCTTCCGCTTCTGTCTCTGTCTCCGTCTCAGTTTCGCTCTCGCTTGGCTCATGTCAAGATCGACTGTACATATGCACAATGCATGCGGAGGGGCGCTAGATTGGATTGTGGTCAGTCGATAGACGTTATTGGCTGGTTCGTAACGTCTCGTGGATGCCTGCAGGGTGTTTGCATCATGCAGACCTATATCGATGTACTGACCTTGGCAGCAGAACCGATGCCATGATATATTATGGTATAGACATTAGCTGAAGCGGAATTCTAATCCGCAATGTCAGAGGCCGAAGAAGCCAGGAGAAGATTCTATAGCGAGGTGGAAGGAGACTAATGAAGCCACGAGCTCGCGTTTCATTATCAGATCGTGCTTATGTAGTACTAAGTGTGCGATATCAGCATGGAATTGCGAACATGAACACGAACATGAGGATCGCAGTTCGCCAAAATCCCAAGTACCACTACTCTAGCCTTACGAAGTACCTATACCCCGCGCCCGATGAGTCCCTAAGTCCTAGGTACATTCCCAGGCGAATATCGGCGAATAGAGTACACGCCTTGCTTTTCCATTCCTACGGGAACGAACAGCGGGAATGTGGTGGGGGCTAGGGGAGCGGGATTACTGACTCGATCCTCATATTCATTCTTGCCATATGTGCGGGTTATACCAAAGATATCTTTTAGTTAAAGGTCTTTTGACGCAACGTACGCACAGTTCCAAGGCCGGAAGGCGATAATTCCCCAACATTCCTACGCCCCAAATTTACGCATGCTTATGGCGCAGCCCTCTCGAAATGTTTCAACCGAGACTAAAAAAATGATAATCGATAATCCACAAAAATAATAATCACCCTGGCCAAATTTATCGACTGTAACACATGACATCCCTTGCATGTGCAGGAGAACTTCCGCTCAGCTTGCTCACCCGCGTAACCGCTTTTCGCCCTAACTCCTTCTTGGCTAAAATACCCCATTTACATTAGAACACTTACTAGCACCGTACGTGAAAACTCAACGCGTCCTCGCGGGCATAAAATGTGATATGACGTTTTTTTGGGTCCGGATTAAAGTTCCATTGATCATTTTCAATCGTGGGAAGAAAAAAAAGGGGGGGAGGTATGCGCATGTTCACAAGTATCACATCACCCGAAGTGAGTTCTATCTTGTGTTTCTTTTTTCTGTTCTCTCTGGTCTGCCTCACAAATCACGATCACTCACAGTCTATGGCACGCTGAGCGCCTTATTGTGTTGATACGAGTTCGAACCTGGTACCGAAAGCTGACGCATAGTTTCTGTACGCAGAAGTAGTAGGTTCCAGAAGGAGTAAAAACGCTCGCAACTCGCGTATCGATGAGATTGCGTACACTAAAATACCTTCGAGAGCATTCGGAAGGGAATGGGGAGCTATCCTTTCGACTCACCAGTTCGAATGAGCAAGGCTGCTGAAAGCGTGACTCCCGCTGTTGTGTTGCTGTTGACCAATAGTTAGTTGACTAGTTGGTCCCTTACACGCTTTCTCCCCAGGCGAGCGAATCGGTACCGACCCAAATTTCCAGTGGCTTTTGGCATGCGGGGGGGAGGGTGTCATGGCTACATTGCCAAGCTGATGATGATGTATGCATAGTGGAGAGGAGAATGTACTAGTTACTCTGTGTAACACATCTGCTAAGGTAGAATACCCGGTAATGAACCGGTATGTCGGGAGCCGCGATGCGCGCGCAGGAGGTTGTGGGGATATGATTGGGTGGATCCAAAACAAAGACAAGATGGCACCGCAGTTTTACTCATAGACAGCCCACTTTGGGCTTTGCAAAACAAAAAGGTATTCCTACTAAAAACCACCCGAAACACCCAGATTCTATTGCTCACGGATTGTGAATAATAGCGCACCAACGTTACCTGCGCACACCTAGGTAGCATATCAGTCATTCATGTCAGGCGCAATCCGTGATGACCGTTGGCGTTGTTGGTGAGGCAGTATAAAGCCCATCTACCACCCACCCCCTCACACTCGTGCTTGCATTGGAGTTGAAATACAGTCTCTCGCTCTTTGTATATTGGTTTCCTCTGTTTTGTGTTTCTGCATTTCATGATATCTCTAGCATCTCTGCAGGCAGTTCTCTTACTTCGAAGCTTCCCTATTCGGACAGGATCATCGATATTCCATAACCGCCACCTCGCCGTATTTTCGGACGCACGTTCACCAGTTTTCGGTCGGTCGAGCTAAACTTCCTCCGCCCCGCAAGAAATATTTCTCCGGTGGCATCCGGACGCCGCGCCTGCCAATCCAAATAGTCTGGAGTGAAAAAAAAAGGAAATAGTCAACTGACCTCTCCGACCAGTCGCAAGCCACCCGCCGTCCCCACCCCCCACTATCAGACAAACGGAAATAAATCAATTATAAAACGAAAAAGAATAAAGAACCAGGAGAGGGATAGGGTACAAGAAATATATTTAACCCACCCACGCATTTCCGCCTTCGAATACAAAGGAAAAAAGGAAAGAAGGTTCACCATGGGAGGCCCTCTTACTCCGTCCCTCACCCCGCAGATCATTGACGACGACGAAGACGACGAGGAAGCCGTGCCGCCGTACTTCCTTGACGAGCTTGCGGGTATTGAGGAGACTGAGCCACTACCACGGACTGTGGTATCGATGCGAGATAACAACGATACAGCTATCATGGGCAACACATTCTCTACCGGCTTGCCGGCTTACAAGAAAGCATTGACATCGGCTATCCGAAAACCTTCCACCGCTTCTTCCCCCACATCCTCATCACCATCAGACAAACTCAAGAAGCTTGTGCGCTTCCTGGACAGAGTTGAGATCGTGCCTGCTCCCCGCTCGTTTTATGGAGCCAGCGATCAGAGCCCGAGTAAGAAACAGAAGCTCTCGCCAACCTCATCGAAACACAGCTTCTACTCCACCGAGATGGAGCCGGACCATGATGAGGATGACATGATTGAAGAAATCGACGCTGGTATTGCGGCAGGACTAGGAAGGGCCGGGTCGCCGAATAGATCTCCTAGCAGGTCCCCCAGCAGATCTCCAAACAACAGCAACAAGGATCTCTCCGTCCCCTCTCCATCCTCCTCTCCCACGCCAGACACATACATAACATCCAGGGGCTATCTCACACCTCCTAGAAGCGACATCCGCTCACCTCCCTCTCTACCTCCAAGCTGGCGTATCCCACCCGAATCTCTTCTTGGTCGCCAGCCCCATGTCAGATCGCCACCCCGGGTACGCTCCCCCATGCGAGCAGATGAGGAGATTGATCTGCGGGTAAATGAGCACTGCCCCTCGCCTTCGGAGTCGGCAGATGAAGACGAAGAGGTGAAGACACTACGACCAGGGGTTAGCTACGTCATCCGCCGTAGTGTTAGCCCACCAACTGTGCCGCTTCACCCGGTGATTGCGAGGAAGATGTGGCGGCATGGGGAGATCAGGTTTGAGGATCAGTGGGGGAGACGGTTGATCCCGGTGGGAGAAAAGGATAGTTTCCAGTTTGATGTTTGGCCGGTGGAGGAGGATGCGGTGCTTGAGGAGGGAGAGGGTGGGAGTGTTAGAGGTGCTTGGGTTGGGGGGACGAAGTATAGAGATTTTACCGACAGATGATTGAGTTGATGTTTGATTTATGAGCGGTTTTTTTTTGGTTTCTAAAGTTTTATTTGCATTTCGGGGGTGTTTTTCCTTGATGTTTATCTTCATTGATTGTTGTTTGTATCTGTAATTCTGCATCTTTGCGTTGTTTGTATATACAATTAACTTTCCTTTCCTTCCCATAAATGGCGTTGCTTTTACTTTTTTTTTCGTTTAGTCAAGTTTCTAGTTAGCGGTAGATTATTATTCTAAATTGCCACTACTTTTGTGTATTGTTAGCGTTCCTCTTGTTTTTTTAGCTGTCTCTTGTTTTCTTTCTAGTGGCGATTTTACAGTCATATACATCTAGCGCTGCAATAAACTGACATTGAAATTACGCTGGAACTTCTGGGGTGCGTATAGTTAACTCGCCTCTAGGACGCCTTGTACAGGGCGCACGAGCTGCTGGTGGTGGTAGTGATGGGGTTCGAGATCTCATTCTTCGATCCATGATCCTGATCATTCCACATAAACATCGATCCCCATCGCAGGCTGCATATGCATGCAGTGTTATGTACCGTTATAGTATATCTGGTACGATTCGGACGAGATTTACGACCCAATTTCTTTGGGGAAATTTTGCCACCGCTGCGTCGAATAGGAGGCCTGCTGGGAGGATATGCGATAAGCATTGGTTTAGTGGGAGAGGGAGGGTACCTAGCGTTTGATGTGCTGAGGGGAGGTTACACCTACCCCCCCTCTTCCCCGGAATGTGCCGTCCGCAGAAGCGGGCACTTGATGGCCGTGGATGAGACTAAGGTCTGGGATGGTGCCGCAATGTCCAGTGGCGGAAGCTACCAGCTAGAAGGGAATCGGTAAATGGGCCAGTCCTAGCTAGTTACTGTCAAGCGAAACATACAAGGGGGAGCTCAGCTGTAATTCAGGCTACCTAGGTATAGTGCAAGGAGTTGTGGCGTGAGTGACCAGGCAGAAGTCAACTACCCCACTACGCCGAGCTCCCACATGCTGTGACACCTGTGTTAGAAATTACTACAGCCTGTATGAACTTCTCATCTGCTGAATACGAGCATTCTGACGTAGAATGGTGCGGCAGGGCGAACGCATGCGGATATAGCTCTGGTATTAGGCGGGGTCTCTTAAGAGATATTTCTGACCTGGAGAAATGATTGCGTGCAAAAAGTTACAAGAGAAGGGCCTAGAAAGTCAATCTCGATCAGAATAATATCCGTTCAGTATGTAAATACGTCTAAAGTTATAGACCACCTGCACCATCAGGGCTCCATGCTTAGCGTTCAACAATGCAGGTTTATGCAGCAAGGTCTATACTTATAAGAAGAGTCAATCCTATTAGCTAAATCTAGCAACGGTCAGGAGTACTCTAAGTTAGTCTCGAACGCTGGTACCACACTCCGAGACTAACTCTAAGTAAAGGCTGCAAGATAAGGGATTAACCCTAAGGGTTAGGGTGGATGGACGCTTGACTTGTATTGGAATACACCTCCGTCACTACACTTCACTCTAAGCCCATCGAGTTGGATGAAGATGATTCCGGCGGGCCGATCTCTATGTCTAGTTCGCCCCGGCAGTTTAACCTCGCTAAGGCCACATCGGTTGTTAACCTAAGACCATGTGTTAGGCGAGGGTGCTAGTGAGCTACGTCGGCGAGTCGATGGATCATGAGAAACGAGCTCGAGTAGCGTCGCTAGCGGGTAAACAGCAACTGAGATAAGTGCTATGAGGCCTTGTGATCTCGACTACCGCTATAAGAGATACTCTAGTAAGCTATCTGCAATTGCTCTCTTGAAACTTATTTTAGAGGTAGCAATTTGTGAGTGATACTCTATGACTCTCTTTCGGCCGAGCCACCGAAACTATCTCCCCCGATCCCCAAGCACATCACCCGGTCAAGGTTCTATACCGATAATCCACAATCACCACTTTTAGAATTACAGACAGCTAGCGCCCTAACACTAAGATCGGCCTCATGACCAAGGCCCAACTAGAGTGTGGATTGCCTAGATGTTGACACATTTGTAGGAAACTTGTGGTAGTGCGGATTGTGGCGGCGATTTTTGATGGGAAATCTGAGGAGGAGATTTGGATGGATAGCCAGTACTTAGGGCTGCTGCGAATGGTTAATAGTGAACACTCTTGTGGAATAAAAATAAAAATATTATAAGAGACAAGGTAAACTGAGAGAAGATAACAAACATATTGATGACAATTGAATTTAATGGTTTGCAATAGAATGTCAATGGAATCGTGAAAATCAATCAACCAATTCTTTCCAGGGACGAGATATTATGTCTAGAATTGTGAGTTCGGAAAAGTGAGTTGATATGCTGCTCATTGTCGTCGGGCGGTCCTGGCAGTCATGGTTTTTGGGAAGGGACGGCGCAGCTAGCAATATGCATAGGTAATTGTCTTAGCTAATGGGAATGAATATAGGAATGTATACAGTAGCTTAAGAGATTGTCAATGACGTTACCGGTTGCCCGAAGACTGCCGTTAATAAAAACAAAAGCCATACAACCCACTGCCACGCACCAAGCCTCGTGTATCCTCAGGCCGCTGCAATGAAAAATAGCAAAGAATAACAGACTACAGGACCTAGTAACAGTGCCGGTACTCAATGCTCGATGCAGTATCGCTAGCAGTTTGCCCCTAGCCTATAGCAGTTTGCTCACAGCCTACAAATACATTTTATTGATGGGTATAACGATATATACATTCTGACCGATACGCGACCGATGCCCGTTCGCGAACTGGACGGACCAGTTCGCGAACTTTAGTAGGTTTGCGAACTAGAAATCCAGTACGCAACTTCACAAACGTACTAGAAACTAGTGTGGAGATTTAATCCTACCAGGCAAGTTAAGAAACCTTCTCACGCACATGCAATAAGGCTATTAAGGTACTCGGTGCGCGTTACAGAATGAATTTCAATGCTCGGTTTCCTATCACTAGCCATAACTGTCAGTTTGGCAACCTTAAGCCCCTCGCCCAGCGGACTCAGAACCCTTTGATTATTAGGAATTTTGAGACTATATTGGCATATTTGCAGGCCCAGGCGGAAGAATCAAGAGGTACACCTGAAAGGGGAAGCGCCAGGAAGATTGTGTGAAGTGATATATGGTGGTGACTCAATAAGGGCTCAGCAATTACTTCATGCTGAATTCAAGAGAGTTTGAGCCAATTGATTGGCTTTCGTGGTGTGAACTGTTGAGTTGACTATAATTTCGACGTCTACTGCACTCCCGCAACTTGTAATGACATTAAATGAGTATGGGTTCGCATTAATTGACCATCTCGCGAACCTCTTGTCCGGGTTGTGAATGGGACAAATATCGCGAACTGGGTAGGTTCGCCAATGGGTTGGAACATATATATGGTGAAGTAAGCTATCCCATCGTCCGTAACAACATAGTTATGGTCGGTAAATCAACCATAACACCGGTGAAAATTAGAAATCTCAGAATATCACATCAACCCACCATACTCACCCCTCTACTGTCATTAACAAAGTTATAGGGTAGATTCAGAAGATTCTACTTACCAAAGTAGAGTGGTACCCAATTAATATTGCGCTTTATTTCCAGGTTCTAATGGGGTTAATTGTTAGATTTGATTTACCAAAAGTTCCAATACAAATCTACATACCACACCAAACAACAGAACCTGCAGTCAACAACACTGCTCCATCACCAATGTTTATATTTGCTTGAGACTCGGTAGAGATTACATTCATATGGTGCTCATTACTGGGAAAAAATCCAAAGCCTTGTTAGCTACAAAGTTGTAGAGTTACAGCGGATTTAGTATATGTATTTTATGGTTGTTTTATCAACCATAACTCATTACGGACCATGGGATACCACGTGGGTCTGGAAGTGGTCGTAAATTCGTGTTCAAGGAGTGTTGCGTAGACCTTCCGGAGCATCCGAATCCCTTCATCAATCCAACTTCTAACAGCTTCCTAAAATTCTAAGCCAAATCATAAACTCTTAGACTCAAGCCCAATTTCTCCCAACTTAAACTCTAAGAGATGAAGCCTAGACCCTGGAGCAGTGCATATGCCGCTATAGCTAACAGTCATGATTATTACCCCTGATAACCGCGAAATGGATCTTACAATAAAGAACTAAGCAGAAAGCACCAAACACCGACAAGCACCCGAAGAATGTCGTAAAAATGATAATAATATAGCCTTATATAACTGTTAAACAGCCCCGGGTGTCGGCAGGGGAACGTACTTAGAAACCGTAAGTGACCATAATTCTGGTAGGGTTGAATGAAACAGTGGTAGCATCCCCTGCACTCACTATGCTCTAAGAGCGGAGAGTCTTCGGTCGCGGTCATTGTTTGTTGCTCTGTGTTGTGAGCCATGGAGAGTTGTAAGGTCGTGCGTGAAAAGATAGGGAACGAGGGATATCCGCGGTTGGGATATATATGAGCTGTTCACGCGCCAAGCCGACATTAATTGGGATCCTCGGAATACATACTCGGGACTGTGCTGCATGACTCGTTACACAGGTGCTCACTCTCAGTGGAACATTGGGAAGGGTATAGTGCTACTAGAAAACGTACTGTTCGATTACATGGCGACCTCGGTGGAAACGCTACAGTAACTATTTTGAAAAAAGCATTGTCCGAATTGTTACTCGTAGTTGGAGAGGGTAGCAGACAACTGGTTGTGGTTATCACGGTTGTCAGGTTCCGCTAATTAAAACAGTTGCAGCTGTAGGCAGGGTTTTTGATAAGGTACTCTACTCGATGTCAAGATCGACAGACCTTGCCTGGCGCTTTTAGCTAATAGGTTGGATTTTAATTGAATCGGTGATTTGGTTCTTTCGCTAGAGATCACACATATAAACTCAACATACAACCGACGTAAGCATACGCACACATGAATGCAATCCATTCGTAGACTGCGCATTTTCAACACCTTCTCACTGGTGTCATACGACGATGAGATGGAGACGCGATCATTAAACGGAGAGTTGACATTTTGGAGACGACATGATGACATGAGGAACCAGAATTGATTAGACTGATCAGATGCAGATAGATTGGATAGAAGGCCTTAGATTAGCCCACGTGTAGACTATCATCTTTTCTCCCATCAACTTAGAGCATTTAGTGTACTTTGTAGTCAAGAGTAAGTATTACACACTACCATAAAGACAGGACAGGCACTGTGACCATGATGTCATAGGATGATCTGGGAGGATGATCTGGGAGGATGATCTGGGAGGATGATGATTGGAGGAGAGGGTCGACTTAGCGTTGGTGGGGAGAGGTGGTTAGATGATTGGCAGGTTGAGACTAGTGGCTTGGCCCTTGTTGAGACGACATAGGTTGAGAGAGAATAGAGTTCATCTTTGACTCTCCCCACACATTTTCTTAGTCTTTCATCCAGATTTTATCACTGGCGCTAGTTTTTTCCGTAGGATAACACCGTCGTACAACTATAAAGTGTTGGGGGTCAAGAATCACAATATCGCACTCGGGGCACTGAAGCCAGTTATTCCGGGTCAACCCAAGTTCTCTAACAGGGTTTGTCTCCACAACCATCACACGTACGGGAAAATAGACGTTAGGGTGGGATTCTGCGTACTTTGACTGTCTACGTTTGAGCTTGAAACTCTTCCTCTTATTGTGGCTACCGAATTGTCTCCCCAAAGGGATAATTCAAAGCGGAACTCTTGCCCATCTCTTGAGCAGTGTCACCACATAGGATGTCGCTTTGGCGATTGGAGAGGAAAGTTAAAATAACATTTTTATTGAAATAAAAACAAGAGTCTAACCTGCAAACAAGAGTCCAATAATCAAACACTAGTCTTATGTTCAAACCTTTAAGCGGATTGTCCGGCAATTAAACCTGGATACTGCAGGTGTCCATCCTTATAAACTTGTACCAAAAACCTAAAACTCTCACACCAAGTAATCCTAACTGAGCGAGAAGTCGATAACTCACCTTCAAAAACCACTACTCTTCAACAATCCCATAGTATGTCTCCCCCTCATCATCATAAAAGCGTCCATTCTCGTCTTGCTCAAGGCATCTCTCCGCAACCCTCCTGGCACTTGTCAATCCATCAACATAATCATCCGCTAACTTGGGCTTCGCCTCGTCAATGCTTTCCTTTAGAGCCCACGCGAAGTCATTCCACGACGGCGCAGCACGCCTCCCGGGAAACTTCGCATCGATCCAGGCCTTCGCGGGAGCATCCAGCACCGCCAGTGTTATGAACACCCACTGACCCGACAGTTCTTCTTCCGTCTCCTGGCCACAGGAATTCAGGGCGGCCTGTTTGAGGTGGGCCCAGGCAGACTTAAGTCTGGCACTGTATCTCGGAAGGAAGGCGTGGAAGGCATCTTCGGCGTCTGCAAATCTCCTGTGGAGCCTCTGAATGTGGAAATCGAGGCTGTGGTCGAGACCACCGGCCGCTTGTGGAGCGTGACGGACGAGGAGCTTCCACGCGTCGTGTGCGGCGAAGATGAAAAGGGTGTTCTGTTTGGAAGAGGAGGAAGGGTGCCGCCCTGTCGGTGAGGTGTGGGGTTGGAGGCCCAGCTTGACGATGTCGGAGATGTTTTGAACGTGGTCTGGGTCTATAGACGGTGGTTGCGGTGGCGGTGTGGGTGGACGTGGGCGTCTGCTTTCCTCCACGTACTGAGCCCTGGGGGTAATGACTCGCTCTTGCGGGCCATAGAAGATGTGTTCCTCTGGACTCGGAGATCGGCTGATCATTCCCATGTAGTCCGGGGCAGAGCCTGGAGCTGGAGCTGGAGGTTGGTGTTGCGATGACGGTTGAGATGGAACGGACCGAGCAGGACGATGACGATCTGGAGCAGTGATGTGCGAGGGACCCGCTGTGACCGTTTGCTGATCTCTATTACGTGCCGCTTCGACGGTTGGTGATACATTCAAGCGTCGGCGCAGCCAAGCATAAATTTCGGCGGGAGAAGGAGGAGGAAGGTTTTTCGAAGCGTACATCCTGGTAAACCGCTCCATGACCTCTTGCCAGAGTGGATTAGACTGCAACTCGTTGGATGGCGACCAGTTGGATGGCGACCCGTTGGATGAAGACCCCGACCCGTTAGGTTGCGATACTTGTTGCGCGCCATCGAATGATCCATGTTCGCCGCTATGTTGATGCATCTCGGCGGCTCTGGCTGTGGGCCTGGAGAGGCGGTCTGATGAGGTGCGGACTGGCATCGGCGGCGATGGGGAAAGCCTAGAGTCTGGTGCTGGTCGCGCCTGATTAGAAAAGCGGGGATTGGGTTGTACAGCAAAGTAAGAAAGGTGGTTTTGATGCGTGGAAGTGTGTGGAGAGGGTAGGTGGGCGGGTTGACCGGAGCCGGTATGGGGTGTTGGAGTCATTGGTGGAGCCATAACTGCTGGGTGTCTTGAAGGATGAAAAGAAAAGAACGAAAAGAAAAGGACAGTCAAGATGTTATACTACAAGACTAATAGACACACCGAAACCGTACTAATAGTCTTTAAGTTATATTGTGGGGTTGTTGGTAAGGTTTGTGGGGTTGTTAAGGTTTGTGGGGTTGCAAATCGAACTGGAAGCAGAGGTGAGTGATAAAGTATGATCTTGGTTCTGTACTGAGCATGTAGGTACGGACATTTCAAAATGACAGATCTGAACATTGGGCAGAAGCCAAATGATGTGTTGTAGTTTTCAGACATACAAAATGGCAAACCTAACAAATGACTTCGCAGGTTGTCAGTGCGAGTTGCGGTGGCTTAAGTGATTGCAGATGGCCCTACTGCCCACTAACTGTAATCCCCGCCTCCTCCATCCTCGTCGACGCAAAATCCAGCACTACCGTCTCCTCGTTAGCCCTGACACCCGCCACCTTCCCTGTTCGACTCATAGCCGTGCTCTCCCGGTGGCTCAGGGCACCACCAATAGCCCCGCAGACTGCCAAATACCCCCAGGACGCACAACTCGCATCACAACCGCCGCTGGTATCACTATTACTACACCCAACTGATGTGATGACTGCACACCCCCGTGTTCGGACAAGGTTCTGTTTGACAGGCTAGAAATAACGGATGGAAGGCCGCTATGACAGATGACGTCCGTACCTACCTGCTTGGCATAGAACTTAAGAAATAGCTTTAGATGGCCCACATTCATTAGTGCTACGTACAGTAGCGCTGCAAAAGTGAGAAAACGCATGATATCCGGCCACGAGAAATAGATCCCAACATAGCCTACAAAAACCTACACAAAGGAAATGGTAGAGATAACAATAGCACAACGGTATCAGCCGACCCATATGACCTTATGATACTGTAGTCGCACGGAATTAGTGAGCAAATACCGTATTGGGTACGTGTTGAGTGAAAATTTCTATTGTTTACTACCATCATACTTTGCAGCCTCTACGACATTTTGCCGATTCATGTGGAGGCTCGATACACTTTGAAGTTTGCAATATCAAGCTTTCTTAGCATTGTAGGGCGGATTTCGAGTACGGTCATCACGTAGCGTTAGGTTAGGGTTGAGCGGCGGAGCCGCAGTCACTCTACTTCTTGTGTACGTGTCAAATAGATGAATAGACAAGTCAATATACGCATCACCAATTTGGCAGCTGCACCATAAGTCGACGTACGCTTCCCTCTGCGCCAGGATTAGTCCAACAAGCATGGTATTAGTATTGTACGTGCGACTAATTTCATCTCAATGTGCGCATCCTAACAATACCGTAGTACTATTATCCCACCCCCCCATAAGTAGTGTAGAACTGTGTAGAACTATAAGGTGAATCCAGACATTTTGCCACTCTACAAACCAAACATACTTGGTAGATGACATTCCCTCCTACGGAATACGATACCGTGGATAAAGTCTGGCTTTCGTAGTGTTGTGTTAATGATGCTGAAATTCAAACTTTGTTCACGGACATGGGGTACGTATACAGAGTACGGAATACTTAAATTTAGCGAGCCCCATACGTATACGCACTCAACAATACTAGTTATAACTATAGATTACTTTCGTACTACCTGGTGTAAAACACCGTCCGGCACCAAATATTCGCTCGACGGGGACGAAGGGTAGCGGGGGGGGAGCTCCGCCATCTAGCCGGCTCGCCCGGAGGCGGAGGGGGTATTAGGCCCTGTCATACTCTAGTAAGAGTGAATATAGTATGAATAAACAACAACAACAATATTCGCTCGATATTCAGCCAAAAATCGGGGAGAATGGCGACGGACTCATGATATAATGACTAAATATAGAGAGGAAGAGGATGTAAGGGAGAAGTACGGGTTTTTAGGTGGCTTAGAGTTTGCTTAAGCAATGTGTACATAAAGAAGAAAGAAAGGGGTATTGTAGTGCTCTCGCTCCCAGATTTTCTCGTCGCTCGCAAGCTCGCCCCTCGAAATAAAAGCGGTTGGATTTGGAGCGCAGTGTTGAAGTATACGTAGGCGTCAATAACAGTTTGCAGGATTCGTCAGAATAATATAGGGTAAAAAACCTTAGAATCCCACCTCAACTTAAACTTGTCTCGTGCCCAGCCGCAAGAGGCTGGGCACGAGACAACATAATACTAACTGTATATACAGTCACTACGCAAAAGTCTTGGTGATTCGGTCCGTGCGCCCCCTCGCGAACACACTCTCCAGCAACAAAAATCAATATTACACCACAACCAAAGATGATACAGTCTTCAAACCAAAAATACAAAGTGTCTAGATACTTATAATGATGTCTGTGTAAGGAGAAAAAAAATCGAACAGAATTACATGCTCAGTACCTTGTATACCATCCCTTAGCATCAATTACAGCAGCCACCCTGTCGGGCATGCTTTTCCACAGTTTCTCAAAGTATGCCTCCGGTATCTCCTCCCAGATCTCAGGCAGGACTTCTGCCAACCTTGCTTTCACTTTATCTGGGCCTCCTTTTGTGTTTCCAATGTCTGGGTATTTCCTATGAAGCCTGCGCTTGAGTTCTACCCAGACATGTTCAATGGGGTTGAGGTCTGGTGAATAGGGTGGCCAGTCCTCTACCTGGATGTTGTATTTCTTAAAAAAATCCATAACCACAGCTGCTTTGTGTACTGGAGCATTGTCTTGCTGGAAGATGCAATCCCCTAGGGTGTCATGGACACGTTTAAGGACTGGAAGAAGAAGGTACTCAAGAAGCTTGACATAGACACCCTTGTTGACTGATTTGACAATGAGAGGGCAGAAGGTTCCACAGTTCCTGCCCCAAAAACAACCCCAAACCATCAAGGAAATCCCTCTACCCTTTTGTTTTGGTGCAATGCAGTCTTTGAACCACTTTTCAGGTGGTTGTCGAAATACCCAAATTTGTCGCCCTGAATCACTTTTCTCCACTGAGCATTCATTACTCCAAATAACTCCTTTCCACTTCTTATGTGTCCAATCCTTGTGTGCAAGTGCCCATTGTAGCCTCTGGAATACGTGTTTGTCCTCAAGCTTTGGTCGTTTCTTTGCTAGCTACTTTCTATAGTTGTTCTGGCGCAGGTACCGATCAATAGTTGACAGTGATACATTTGGTGCATACATATCGCACAATTCAGCTCGTGTCATTTGTCTGTCTTTCTTAACTGCTCGCATGATTGATCTTTGTTGTCGCCAAGTCAAAATACATGGTCTGCCGCTGGGTGGGTTGTTTTCAAGGGATTGGCGGTCGGTAGCACAAGCTACAAAATTGCAGACTGTTGACCAAGGTCGCCCTGTAATCAGGCTAATCGCTGCAAAAGAGTATCTCAAGTAAAAGAGAACGATGATTGCCCCCTTCTCGGCCAGAGTCATCTCTCGCCGCGCAGTTAGAGGCATCGTGGGAGGTGTAGCGAGCTTGCAAAGTCACAACCCCGTATTTTTGATGGGGTGCGCATGGACCGAATCACCAAGACTTTTGCGTAGTGACTGTATCTTGATGTAAACTTCATGCATTGGGGTACTAAGTAGTTTCAAGTACTATATAGTTTTCTTTCTTTCTTAATTCTCACGAAGAAACGGCTAGGCGCCCTCGCTAAGAATCCGTCTCGGTGAAAGATTAGAAGGTTCATTACTTTGTCTAACTTCAAGGAAGGTACTTGCTAAGTATTGAAGTAGTTAGGTACGTAAATCAACTTTCTAAAAAGCCTTCAACAAAAATCATCAAAGAAGGTAGGAACAAGGTGGCTGCACTAAGTTTGACGAGGTAGCTCTCCACTCCACATTCGTCTTTTCTTCTTACTTGTCCCGCGTCTTCGCTCTCAACACACTACGATAAAGGGTTCCGAGACTACGATAACTTTCTGGTCCGAGGATCTTCTCCTAGCTACATCCTCCCCAATCAAACATTGCGAACCCATCGATATTGCATCCTCTCCTGGCTATAGAACGGTTCGCCCCCTAAACTAAACGTGGTGGATCTGGCTTAGAACGCAAACAGTGCCACGGATTGCGAGCACGGCTCACCAGCGCTGCAGGGATCGAATTATCAGCTCAAACGAAGCTCTCACAGATAGCTGTATTCATGTCGTCATACGGTAACTTCCACTGGTGTTTTTGAATCTCCCGTGCTATTGATGCTGAATTGTAGAATCACAGTGAAGACAGGTCGCTTCGCGAGACCAATGCTTGCCAAACTCAAGACGGAATCCGAACTTAGAACGCGTACGACAGCTAGCATTACTGTGACGTTTTCCACGCATACCCGCGCTTCTACTGAAACTGTTGTTTCTACAACTCAAGCTTTTGGCAACAGGAAACGGTCTCAAACCGTCGTCAAATCTACCACAGTCCTAACTGGTCTTCTGAGACGCGGTCAAGAGTTCCTAGCTGAATTAAAAGAGCTCAAGGAGACTAGCAAAGCCTGATATACACCCAGGAGAAGATATACGCCCTGGTCAACGAAGGATTCGTTCGGTTTATGATTGCGAAACATACGCCTGCAGTCGTGGAGCTCTTGGATAAATCGTGTCGGCCCCTCCAGGTCGTATTCAAGCTAAAGCCGATTGAATTTGTTTACCTATATCAGATCCTCAAGTTCTAGAAAAAAACTGTTTTTCACTCTCATTGTTCTGGAAATTCCTGGGTACATTATCACCTTTATGGAGAACAGCTATCGAGATGAAGATTTGCCCTGGAAGAAGGACTCAGCGCAGGTTCTCAACTTGCCCGTTGCTCTTGGTACTGGCCCCCAATTCTACTGGGAGCAGTGGAAGAGGCTCGTTCGTGAACTGTGGAAGGGCGACCATGCTATATACACCGATGAAGAGCAAGAGCAAATACCCTATTATTGGATTCGTGATTCCGTACGGGTACTAAGGGTACTGTCCGGGTAGTCAAGTCGAGGATTGATGGCGCCGAAGCCTGTGCGGGGCGGCTGAGGGATTCAGTCTATTTACGACGAACCCGAGCTCGTCCCAGGCCAGTGGGGCAATGGCCCGGCTCCACACACAAACTCTACGAGCCCGGACGAGCGAAAGATAACCAGACGAACGTGGCGTTAGACTAGTCCTAGTGTAGACTTTATAGCTGTTGAGTGGACTTTGAGTGCGGTCATCACGTGGCATTGGGTTAGGGTTGAGCGGCGGAGCCGCATTCATTTTACTTCTTGTCAAATAGATGAATAGACAAGTCAATATACGCATCACCAATTTGGCAGCTGCACCATAAGTCGAAGTACACTTCCCTCTGCGCCAGGATTGGTCCAACAATAGTGACCGGCCTATAGTTACTCGGATCCAGAGTTTCGCTGTCGTCATCCATAGGGGAAATCTGGACTATTCGCAAAAATTCGACAACATTCCGTTGTACAGGTAGACCTGGCGCTGTAAGCTGCAAACCGGCGACGATGTGTTGAAGAATAAAGAGTACTTGTGCAGCCCTGAGTTCTCAGCTACAAGCCGGTTGTCATCTGTTGTAGCCACAATTAATCAGGCACCTTGCAAGGACCGCATGCTTCACAGCCTAGAAAGTGATCAAGGCAGTCAAAGGATATAAAGCACTTACGGTAGGAGCACAAAAAGATATATGCTCATAGACGCATAACCTGTCGTGGCTAGAAGAAAAGTCTTTGCTTTCTCCAAGTTATTTGTAGAGTAGTGTGCGGAGCAGCTGAGGGATTCGGGCGATTCATAACGAGCCTAAGTCAATCAATCACTTGATTCAATTACTTAGGAAAGATAACAAGCTATTATCGATCATTGAGTTATGGGGTTCGACGAGGCTGTTCGACCCCGGGCAAAGATCGCTATATTTAGGCTAAGAGAAGTCGCTAAGGAAAAGTGGGGAGACCGCTGCAAGGCTCCCATGTTGACACCAACGAAGCGGGGCATGACAACTGGTGGAAAGGAGGACGACGATGGACTTGCCGATACTCTGTTCAAAGATGGAGAGACACATTTCAGTGCGTCTGAATCTTGCATCTCCAAGGCAAGCGGTATTGTGCAGCGTATCGCCTGTCTGCTCCTGTAGAATCATGTTGATTGCCGTTGGCTTTTTGCAGCTCTGAGGTAATTAGGTGGTAATGGTATCAACATGGTTAAAACCTGGTTGGTTCCGTTTGTACTTATCAGGAGAGGCTCTCGCATTCGAGATTGCACATGCTCGCGAAAATCACGAGACGCTAGAGATGGAATACGAAACACTCCACTACCTATACTCTATTTGCAACACAAGTTACAACATAAATTCTTTCTTCAAGATTCCGAAACCTCTCGCTTTCTACGATGCCGATCGTGAGGTTCTCTGGCAACTCCATCCTCCCCTGTTTCGCTGTGGAGTCCTCGGATTGCCCACCGCCGACCAGCTCTTATCCACGCCTCGTTTTTCGACGTACTGGGCAACAAGGGTCCTGTATACCTATGGGTCGCATCTTTGCACTGCCTGTATATAATGACGGACCTATATGCGCGCAGTTCATCCCTTAGCAGGGTTAGGTTAGAGAGTACCGACAATAAACGCAGAGCCGCACCTTATCTCCACCATGCATGTGGTGATGGTGACACTCCCTTGGAGCAGATTAGGTAGCCAAAATATTCTGGCAAATATTCGGGTATAACCTCATCAAGTTTGCCCCAGTTTCTAAACTACCTACCTTGGGGGGTGACAAAACTTGTAAGCCTATTGAAAGACGTTTTTCATTTGTCACCCTTCTTGAACCATTTCATCAAGACTTATCTTAGAACATTACCCTTTCATAAGAAAGATACGAATAGTATAATAGTTACAGCTTAAAAGCGTTTTTAATAGGATTACAAGGTTATCGATCCCCCCCCTAAGGTAAGTAGAGATTGTTACAACTACCTACCTAGGTAGGTACTTAGTAAGAGAAGTATTGATATCAAATACATCGCATGGACCATAACATTTCAATTCTCTTACATTTCACTAAGTATTGCCCTCACAACCCACTTCTCCCACCAAACTTTCCCACAATCCCACACTCGTAGGTCTCGCCGCCATATGACCACCTCCCGCCTGACTTGTGGGAGCCAGTCACACACTGAGCGATGATATCTCCCACCGCATCCTAGACCGGCGCTTGGTTAGCACGCACACATTTCAGTAGTTGGGGGACCCTACCGCGCAGTATTTTGTGGTGTGAGAGTTGATGATAGCGCAATAAACGTTGTCTGGTCCCGCGGTTCCCTTGTTTACACATGCGCCGGGTGAATTGCAAGCATGGCAGAGTTCGGAGGCACGCTTGATATAGGAGTCAACGCTCTTGGGGGTACCGCCGAAGCAGTCGGCAGCGAAGGATGCAGCTGGGAGAAGAAGGGTAAGGAAGAGCTGGGCTTTCATGATGAGGTGATGGGGAAGAATAGTGGAGTTGGATAGGGGTTATATACAGATCGCATAGACGAGTGATACTGGGAGACGGCGGACTTGCGTTGTATACACGGGATAATAAACTAATTAAAATTATTTTTGCCCCGGTAGAAGATGACAGAATTGGTCGCCAGCAAGTGCAAGGCGGCAATTGCAAGTTAGGATCACCTGCCAGCGGCATTCCGGCACCGTCTGACTCAAGAGTTCGTACTACTACAGATGCAACGATTGGTCTTATTGTCACTAGATAATCATTCTCGTCCTGAGTATAGCCATATGGGCCTTTGTTCGTCGGATAATTCGCTATATAAGTGATCAATCACTCCAGGTAGTATTCTTACCAATAGCTATATGGAATGCAGTTATCTGAAAATGCAGAAACGGGCACTAATAAGCCAGGACTAGCTTAAGCGTATGGACTTCGAAGATTACTAAACCCTAACTACTTACCTAGGTATATATGTACCTTACCGGTAAGTAATCCAAGGTGGTCAGTTACCAACTACTAGTTTCTACCCTATGTCCCGTTCTCAGGGTTGTCGTTCCGAGCTCGCTCCTCAAACTGCCGACTTTAGGCGGAATAAACCAGATGTCTGGTTTCACGAGAGCACAACTAATCACGAAGTTTGCTAAGAATGTGTACTTAAGTACTCCCAGCACAGGTAATACCAGTTGAGACATGGCGGAAGCCATCGGAAGGAATCCAGAAATTACATCGTGACCCGTTCTATCGAATGACAATATGTTTCAATTATAGTCATGCTGACAGCAATGCGTACTACGTCAGTTTTATCTACCTTGTTGTCTAGCTACTAGATTGGGTCAGTGGTCTCAATATAGCAATGTCACTTCAGATCAGGATGTGGGCGAATACTCATCGTGAGCTTGGAAACCCCTGGAAATACCCGCTTGGGCAGACTGCCTGAATCTTCCGTGACACGGAACCATGTCACTGATCATGAGGAATGCCGAAAAGAGCCAAAGTGTGAATTCCACAGATATATAAACATTACAAAGTAGCCTGTCGTCGTCGAGTCTTCTATATCAATACAATCTAAACAACAGTTACTCTAAGTAAGTTGGACCCAGAGCCATTCTGTTTTTCTAAAGCTAAGACCTGTAGTAAAGATTCCGAACTACAATACTACTACCGCAATGCACGTCTTCCCCCTCATCAGTCTTCTCGCAGTGCTTAGCAGCACAGTGCTTGCGACGCCCGCGGGCACGATCCCCGGCACCCGTGTACGCTCCGTCAGCGGCAGCGAACCAGAGCTCCTACCTCGCGACGCTGACGACAAGTTGATCATCAAAACCTTCTCCGGCAGCGAGCTAAAAACCGATCCCAACCTTATCATTGGCGACAAGCACAAGCTACAGAAACGCGAGCACCAGGACTGCTGGGATAACCACCTATCGACGTCACTTGCTGAGGCGTACGAACACGACTGTGAGCGTCTGATTGAAACTATGGCGCGCAACCCCCGCTCTCAGCTGCTACATGCTGGCCAGAGCGTGGTATTCCACACTCACGACAAACGATGCAAGATTGTGGTTAGGAACCAGAGTACCTGCCATCTTAAGACGCCGTTTATTATTACGATTGGTATTGCGGCGAGGGATACGTTGACTACTTGTGCTAGCCTAACGGAGCTGAGTGGGTGGGGGTATGTTACGACCACCGACCACGATCTGGTGTACATCATTGAGCCGTATGAGATTGCACCGCCGAGGTACTCGCCGTCGTGTGCTTAAAGCTGGATTCTGCGGATGTGGAGGATACTGTGGGGGGGTTTTATTGGGAGTGAAGTGGTTTTTGTTTTGGTAGAGATATTGGAGGATAATACTTCTTTATGCTGTACTTAAACATGTGAAGATAACTTTTCAGGGATATTAAAAAACCCTGGGATATGTATCTTTCCAGAACAATCTGGTCACACCCCAGTACCGGGGACGTAATGACGGCAAATTCGGGACGGATAGTGAGACAAATCGTTCAGAGGCGTACTAAGCTTAGTCGTCACTAAATATCACTCGGAAATATTTCTTACACTGTTGCGAATGTAAAGCGGAAGAAGTTTATTGAACTATCTAAGGGAGAATCTCTGTCTTTATATACAAGAGAGCATGAAGCTCTGTGGAAGTCTATGGAAGCCTATAGATTGGAAATACCAGTGGTGGAGCCGGTGGCGAGTGAAAAGCTGTGTATGAGTCTTCGAGAGCTTGTGCGACCTCAGTGTATCGACGACTTCCTTCCAGGCCATATAGTAACACACTCTACCGCATTTATGTCCGCTCACCCTGGATAGCCATCTTTGAATTTTTGCTCTATCTCTCCTCCAGTATTAACTAGGTAGGTCAATGATTGAATGAAGGGTCAGTATATTACCATGTCATAAACACAGCCCGTCATGCATCGTAAACAGACCCCGTATACACGCTGGCAGTCGAGGGCTGTGAGTCGGCGGGTGGGATGTTACAGATCGTGTGTGAATGCATGTACACCAGTCTGCCTTCCAAATTAAATTCCTAACCGTATAACACTGTCGACATGTCGGAACAACTGCACCCTATCTTGGCCTATGTACAGAACTTATGAACTCCGTCTCCACCGCCCTTTGGTGCGTACTAAGCATGCCCAATGAAATCGGAACCGAAAGTCCTGAGCATCACAAATCGGACCTCGCCGGCGATCTCCCGCACACTTCCCGCTGGTGCGCAACCAAAAATAGTTAGCGCTTACACGAAAACTTTGAGCCCCTTAGTTCCCGCAGAGCCGCAACGCTTATTGTCGGTGGTGAAGGCTTATCTTATCTTCTCGCTGCACTATCATCTTGGCTGCACTTTTTCATCCGGGCGCACCAGGTATTCTCTTGGGTTAAGGGATCCCACTGCTGTTCATGCAATGAATTTATTTTTTATAATTACTTAGTCGTTGGAGAAACGAACAACCTTACTAGTTAGATACGAATGAAAGAAAGAAAGCCTCCAAAACATCAATTCACAAAAACCTCCCAACATCAAAACAACAACTTATGCAGAACCGGACCAGCGAGGCGCGTTGATGATGATTCCCATCAGACTACCGGAGATAATGCCCGCTACGGGAAGAGTAATGACCCAGCCGATGTAGCTACACTTTGTGTCAGTACTGGTAGGAGGAACAGGAAGAGGAGTACGGACCACCACCCGACCATGCGCCAGTTCAGTGCCTTGAAATCACCATTGCAAAGTGCTACGCCCATTGTGGCTCCGACGATACACTATTTCATTCTATCAGTCACTGCTTTTTCGGGGGCTGTGGTGGACATACCTGGGTAGTAGAAACCGGCAGCGCAAGTCTCGTCGCCATAACCACCGTAACCGCAGACCCCAGCTCCATCGAGAACCCACGCGACGGCGAGTGCAGTGTGATTCTGTTTCCAAGATTCCGCATGATGTTGTATCCATAAGTCCACAGCCCAATCACAATAGCCGCACCACCGTACGCAAGAACCCAGAGGGGCACCTGCGCCTTCTTCTCAATTTCACTCTTTAACCAGATCATGTAGATCGTCGACAGCGGGCCGATAGCGTTCGAGACATCGTTTGCACCGTGAGCGAAGGAGGAAGTTGCCGCGGTAAGGACTTGCAGGAAGGAGTACAGGTGCTCAGTCTTGTTGTCGAAGTGGGCGGCGCGTGCATGCATATCCTGCACGTCGCCGAGGAGCCGGGATTCCTTGTTCTGGGCCGCCACGACATCTTTGCGGACTCCGTGCATGAATGCGTCGATGATAGTGCGCGGGAGGTTCTTGGGCTCCCACCACGCGCCCGCATCTTCCTTTTCGATCTCGTCCAGGGCTTTGGTGCCTGCGGATTTTTTGCCGGTTTCGATGTCCACCGAGTGCGGGTAGTCGATTGTGTCCTGGCCGTCCTTGGCCACGTCGAGTTCGGCGGTGACGCCTTGCTCCAGGTCTTCACGTGTCACCTTGCCGCGGTAGTAGTCTTGGACGACTTCGACTTGCTGGCCTGCGGGGAGGTCGGGGACGGGGCCGCGCTTGAGCAGGGCGGGTCCAAGGAAGATGTGGTACCAGCGGAGTGTCCAGTCTTCTTTGATGAGCTTGCGGTGGAGGAAGGGGAGGAAGAAGGTAACGACTATGGCGACGACACCGCCGGAAACCCCGAAGATCGTGCCGCAGATTTGGCCCGCGTTCCAGTCATCAACGTTGAGGGAGGCGGCCTGTAGTCACGACTCGTCAACACAACACTTCCGCCCAGCGTGTGTATACGTACCCCCTTCCACACAATCAACATGGTCAAAATCCCCGACGTAATCCCAAAGTACACTGGCACCATCACGAACCCCCACTTCAGCGGGTTTCTCCGTCGCAAAACCCCATGCTTGGTGATCAAGAAGATTATCGCCGCGAATGCCCCCGCGATCGCAGGCGCAATCACCCAACTCGCCACGATCTGCACGACTCCCTTCTTTTCCCAGCTCCACGATATGCCCTCGGCACCGACAGTCGCGATTCCCATCCCGACCACACCCCCGACAATGCAGTGCGTCGTCGACACGGGGAGACCGATCGCGGTGGCGACGGTGAGCCAGGTGGAGGAGCCGACCAGCGCGCACAACATGCCCAGCATCAGCACGCCCGGTTCCTGTTCGAAGTCGCTGGGGGAGACTGCGAGCTATTAGCGGATGCGGGCGGGCAGGCGGCAGTACACGGGGCACGAACTGATCTTGCTCTTGATTGTGTCCGAGACTCGAGCTCCGACCAGTAGCGCCCCCAGGAACTCCATGAACGTGGCTACCACCATGGCTTGCGGCAGCGTGAGAGAGCGCGAGGATACCGAGGTAGCGAAGGAATTTGCGACATCGTTTGCGCCGATGTTCCATGCATCCTGGTGGGCTGCTGTTAGATATGTCGGGGAGGAAGGGGGGAGGACAAACAAGGAATGCAAAGATCATTCCCAGCGCGAAGATGTAGTCGTACTGGTGGAAAGGCATGGTTGCGGTTGGAGAGGTTTCGTCCCGGGAGTGTGGAGAGTCTTGCGATTGATTGAGAGGGATCGGGGGACATGGTCGGTATATGTATATATCCCCGGCAGGGGAATGGAAGTCTAGTCGGGCAGCCAAGTGGGAGTGGGAGTCGGGCAGGTGCGGGGAGCACAGAAAACTTCGACGAAGGCAATCGTTCGGAGGAGACTCCGAAAATTTCGTCCAAACAACTGGTTACACGCCACACACCCAGCCGGAAAGAGACGCCGGGGCTCCTTGGCTCGAGTCAAGCCTTGCCACCACTCGCTCTCCGCTCGCGAAGTCTAGCCACTACAAATCGGTTTGGGCGAGTCTCGCATCGCAATGTCTCGGCAGCGCTCGGCATCGCTTGGCAGCCATAACGTGGGGGATCATTAGACGAGCGTGCAGTTTCTCGTTAAAGGTTCTTCGGTTACACTTTGAAACCGAGTGTCCTAATTCGGGCTGAGATCGCATGCGGGTGCAGGGTTGCTGGCGCCCGTCGTTGAAGCGCGTGGGCGAATGCCGCCCTCTGATTTGCTTGTCTGGACGTCAACTGTCAACTGCAGCCTGTGCAACTTCAGCCTCCACAACCAACATCGACGTATTTCAACCCTGGAAATTCCCCATATCCCGCCTATTTCGAATCAACAGAGGCCAATTGATCGCGTACCCCGCCCACTCGTCATTGCGATAGTTCTTGGCAGCTTGGCGTTCCCTACTGCAAGAGGAGGATATCGCGGACGCAATTACCAAGGACAAAGATTGAGCGCATCACAAGAGCAATTGCCAAGGAAGGTAAGGCATATCGCGGTAGCAATTGCCAAGGTCGTGTAAGCATTTGTAGCGGAAAAAACCGCAGTACGTGCACATACTGGACAATATGGTTGGCTGGTTATTGTAGTGGAGGAAACCGAGGCAGGTTTCTCTACACGTTCGGGGTGCGACGATGTGGTTGGCTGGTTGGATTGTAGACTTCTAGAATCCTGTGGGGTGGTTTTACTTTTGGGAATGGGGGTTACTTGATTGTATTTGAAAGACCACTCCCACGCGCAGGGAATGCTAGTAGTAAGTACATCGAGAGGCTTCTTGAAGAACTGGGGATTGGGATTCGTCTGAACCGTTTCAAATGAGATTCCTAGGATGTTCCAGAAACTGAATGATTGACATCCCCCTGCAGGTGATTATCGTTTTTTCATCCTAATCCATAATGTGTACATGGGCACACTCAGGAGTGCTGTAAAGTAGGATTTGAACTGTGGGTTCTGGGAAACGTTCGAGAATTTCTCACCGGTGGGATCAACTGTAGATCTGGGGTGAGAATTCTCGTATAGATTTGCCCAGACTCTGATGCCCAGACTGATGCTCGTACCCTACTCTGGAATTGTTTTCCCTTCGACAATCCCGGCTGATGCAAAACTGCAATCCCTGCACCCCATATGCGAGTTTTACCATGCTGCCGGGTTTGATGTTACAGCAATGAAAACTCTTTAAATTTCCAGCTGCAGTATGCATGCATGTGTGCCTGTCGATTCATTCAATTCCTACTGATGCTGAAAATGAGCATGTGTGTGGGGGGTTTAGTAGCAAACCAATCGGTCCTACTCCGGAGCCAAGAGTTAGCTATACTCTTATTTATTTTAACCCCCCCCCACATTCAGTGCTACAGTCTACCGGTTATCGAAAATCTGCGAACAAAATTCCCCTCCCTCCAAGGCAGAGAACTAGTCTGGTCAGACGGCTACATTTAGTATCCAAACATGGGAGTGGTGTGCTCGTTTGCACATAAGTCTGAAGCGAGCGGGCTGCCTTGTCGCGCTAATCCAGGCGTGTAACCCTGAGCCCTAATTCGTTCTACCCACACGACCACTGTACATGATGACGCGCATTTCCCCGCCCAGTGATCATCGTTAGCACCCCTGACTCTCGTATGTTGTATGCATGCAGCGATGATTCTGGGGGAAGAATGGAATCGGGAGGAACCGGGGATTTCATTGGCCCCCAGCCCCGCGATTCTACGGCTGCATCGAACATTCGTGATCGGCATATGCAGTCGGCAATTTTTGGTTCGGTATCTGTATGAGATTTGGTAATGGTGCTGATCGGAGGAATTTTTGATGCAACCGCGCGTACCTGCGCGACTTGTACTGAGCGAATGAGTTGGGCACGAAATTTGCAGGAAAGTGTGTAATTTCCGCGGACCATGATCGGATGATGTTGTTGTGACGTACACGGAGGTCGTTGGGTTAGATCGGGAAGTCAGCTGTTCCAACGCCAAAGGAATCCGGGGTATTGTGTGGTTATGTAGAACGGTACATAGTGACTGCTTTGTACTATTTCATCTCGTGGCAAGGATGGGTTGTGATTATGTATCAGTCAGCTACTGGACAATTTGCCATCCAGTTGGAAAGTATGCCCTTGACGGGGTACTTTACGTACTCAATACTAACTATGCAACGTGCTAATTCGCCAAAAACAGAGATTGCCACCCACTTTTCCCCTCACTACTATAATGGGGATATTCAAAGTCCTGTCTGACAGTTACTTTGTGTTTTTCCGTCATGGATACGTATACTGGGATTAACAACCAAAGTCACCGAGTCTGCTATGCAGTTTAGAAAGTGCCATTTTGGTTGGTTTGCTTCGGTCATGCAGGTATCATTCGGGTGGTGCTAGTGGGTTTGCTTCTAGCAATTGAACGCGGGTTTCTTCTGCTGCTCCTACATCTCTTCCGCTCGCTAGATTGGTTTCCTCCTCTCCCTCCTCCTCGTTCCTCGTCTTCGCCCACGTATAAATTCCAACCCCGCTGGCTCTTGAACTAAACATCGCTCACCTCCATTCGCTTGTTCGAACAGCCCCTCACGAGTCGTCACTAGCTTCGAAACATTCGCACGCGGAGTCTTGCCCTGGACTTACCGATTCTTTACAATTGGCCTCGAGATCTATAGGACTGCGGATGCATGTGTGAGATCTGTTGCATCCCATACGAGGAATCACCCCATGTACGGATTTCTGCAGATGGGTTGGATAGGCAGTTCAATGGTGTCTCTAATAGCGAAATGAGAAGCTTATACTATGCTTTAATGCTCACATATCCAGCCTATAGAAAGATGCATATGGACCCCATAACCACTGTGGATAGAGACGGAGTTTCTATGAGTCCGTATCTAGTATTCTCTACCATCTCCCAACAATCTCTCGGCCACCTCCCGGTGAGTTCACCTCTACCAGCTCCATCCAGCTCCTACCTCCAAGTGCATCTAGGCACTGTCCCCGACCAGCTTCTGAGCACCATCCCCAAATGCACCTGAGTACCGTCTCCAAATGCCCGTCTCCAGCTAGTTGCCGGTCTGCCGCGAGTCATAATCTCTGGAGTCTGCCCAGCTCCCATCAAGGATACATGCGAGGTTGGCCTTGGTATAGAAATAGATAGAAACATCATACTGCCATATGCAATCGTGCTCAGTACTTGGGAGTTGAAACGAGATCCATTGCACATTATACGATACGAAAGACGACACCCTGCGAAAGGAGAGACACTGCGAAAGCAGGGGAAGCTGGGAAGGTTTGGAAAAATTTTCGAAATTTGCGCGATCTTCGTGTTGCGATATGGGGAGAACCGTGTGAATAGATTTACGAGAGAAGAGAAGGAGAAATAATAGAGATGTATATAGGAGACTTATGTACCTTACCATTAGCCCCGATTATAGTGAGCTTGTATGAAGTCTGTAACTTCTTAGATCTTATTATGCAATATTTTGAAAGCTGCGGTAAGGTGGCTGTGTGCTTCAGATGCACCGCATATGTGGAACTCCACAAACGGGACACCCTTCTGCGGAAACCGCCCTATCGGCGGAAATCCGCAGACTGGGTGTTTCTTCGCATAGGTTGCAACAGATCTGTACGGAGGCGGCTGTTTCGGGGAGTTTTTCATTTTTACCGGGATGGGTAGGAGCAGTAGACATGGTGGATTAAAGCTTGGGCAGTCATTATAGTGGACTGGCCTTGAAACCATGCTATCTTTTGAGACAGACGGCCGTAGGAGATGCTGCTCGTGGTTTGGGGTAATGGAGGTAGGCTGTTTTTGGGGACCATTGGTAGTGCGAGGGGGTTGCTGTGAGCCCGTCAACAGTGATGCATTCGGAAGGCTGAACGATCAGTAGCCGAGCGAGGGATGATCAATTTTAGCCATAATAATTGCCTAACTTGTGGTGTTCCAGTCTTTGTTATTACTAGCTTTTATCTGCGGTTCGTGATCCATAATCCATCTCACCCGCGACCTGCTCGATTTCTGTTGTCTTCGGTGGTTCTACGGCGGGGGTTTTCAATTTCTATCTTATCTCCCAAGCCTGCGCTGTGCAGCTACCCAAACAGGTTTCTCCGGTCAGAGGGTCGAGATAAACTACCTACATATTTGCATGGTGATTTTATCACTGAACATGGTTATCTCCCTCAGCCGTAGAGGGTGATCATCAACTCGTGGCGGCGCGAGTTATCTGCTGGTCTGATTAACGCTCCCCTGATCAAGACCTACCACCAGGCCACCAGACTTTGGTGGATTCGCAGAGCACTGTGTTTCTTCAACTGTGTAAGGTCGCGACACATGTATTCTCAGATGTAATGGTCGAGAACTAGTACTTCGGATACACATCTCGATGGTCTGGGCTGCTTGGGCTTATCAGAACAAGAGCAGTGGTGGCAAAGACTAGTCTGGTCGGAACTGGTTGGATTTTCTGGCCCTCGAGTGCTGCCGCTGGGTTTTATTGGTTCTTCAACCCTGTCGGCTAGCGTCGTGGAGTTTTGTCGCCATCGAGCTTGTGTCTGTTGGAAGTGTTAGATTTGGTCGGGTAGAGTACTGCTTGCATGCATGAGGCGATGGACGGGTGCACGACTACTGCACAACGTTCATGATCAGCGATCCTCCGGTAGATTTGGCTTGGGACTTTGACCTGGCGTGGAGGGTGTTCGTTACGTGATCACCAGAGATTTGGACTGTAAACGTGCGTACCTGCTGATACTGCTGCTAAATGATTCATTGGATAGGAATCAATTGAAATCACACCTGGTGGGTGTGAAGGAGAGTGGGTGGAAAAATCAGATTTCGGCCAAGGAAGCCAAGGAAGTCGGTTCCTACTCGGGCGGCATAATCGGTCGCTGGGTACTGCCCAAGAACAGCTTGTTTTGTAATGACGGGGCGTGGCTCCTGCCCGTGAAAGCGTAAATTCATCGCTCTTGAATCTATCATGGGGACATTTATTCTGCCTTGGTATTAAGTGTAGTGCAGACCGAAAACCTAAGGATTCAACCTTCTTGCCAAGTGGTCGCTGGGGCGGAGCGGAATTCCAGTTACATCGAAGTCGTGGTGGCGGCTGTAGTTGTCAAGTTGTGAGTTAGGGATATTAGTGTTAACGAAACTCTGCTGCAAGGTTGTGGCGGGAGGGAATATCGCAGCGTGTGGGGTGTGCAGATTCGGGTAGTGTTTGCTATTAACATCGCTAGGGATCGGCTCGTTAGATTTCGTCTTACTTTGAGGTTGGTTTTCATCGTGGACCTAAAATTGACGACTGAGTTACCACCTTAGTAGTTTACCAGTTGGAAAGCGAGTTACTTGGGTTGACAATAGACATAAATTTGTTTATGTACTCAACGGCTAGAACACGCGTATTGATCACGCGTATTGATTTGCCACATCGGATACGTTCACTTCACGCTACGCTTATTTCCTTGAGCAGAATTTCAAGCCCAATATGCGGCACCGGGAGTCCCGGCGACGAATATCCTGCTATTAGGATCTTCCGTCGGTGGCTTTACTTTTCTACTGTGCGGTTGGCCTCAGGCCTAGTCCCGATTCATATATATTCCGACCTTTGCAAACTCTACGCGTTCATGAACCGGTAAGGCCAGTTCGCGAATTTTGTCTGGTTCGCGAACTGAAAATCTAGAAAGTGAATACACTAAAGTAATAGGATTAGGTGGAGGTATAATCCCGTGGGGAAACCAGGGAACGTTCTCCAGTGTTGTGGTAAAAGCATCTACAAAGCAACAGGGTACCAAACGGTGTCTCTAGCAAATCTAAGAATTGTGATAGCTGCTTCAAAAATAAACCCCAAGTATCGGACGGCTATGACCTTCAACTGAGCTCACTTTAATCTCTTGGGTATTCTGGAACTTCATCGGCACACTGCTAGACCCAGGCGGACGAGCCACGATTCGCATCTGTGAGGGAAGTGGCAGGAAAATCGCGTGAAGTGATATATAGTAGTTGTAGCTCGATAAGGGTTCAATAATTGCATCATGCTGAATTTAAGGAATGGGGCTAATTAATCAGTTGATTCAAGTTCTTAAACTAGCTTGCTTTTATATCATATCCTGCAACTTGTGAATGAGTTCGCGAACTGGACTGAACGGTTCGCGATATTTTGTCCCGTTCGTAAACCGGATAAGAGGTTTATGAACTGGTCATTTTGTGCAAATCCATATTCATTTAATGTCATTAAAAAATTGCGGGAGTGGACTTGATACTAAGAAGCGAGCCCAACAACCCCCCTCGAAAAACAATCGCCAAGGCGGTATCAAGTCTCCGGCACTCCATATCACTTCACGCTGCCTTTCTTGCGCCTCCCCTGCCGGGCATGACTCTGGTTCGTCTGCTTGGACCCGCAAGTGTACATGTACCAATGTAGGCTCAGGGTCCCCGGAAAATCAAAGAGAGCTTAGTTCGTTGGCCGATGGGCTAAAGGATCCAAACTATCAGTCATAGTTGCCTAGGTAGTAATAGGAGACCGAGCGTCGAAGTCCAACCTTGAAGCAATTGTGACACAGTATCACAGGTCTTACATCTTCTTAATGCATGTATCGATATCGCATACTACATTTCCAATTCGCAAACCGGACAAAATTCGCGAACGTGCAGAATTCGTCAACGGGTCGGAACATATACCGTACCGAGAGATGAACAATGTTCGCGAACGTCCATCTACTAAAATGAGGGATTTTGTCTTGTCTCGTTCCCAGATTGCGAAATAAATCTCGGCTGATAGAGAGCTTGCGAGCGAGACAAGATTTCCCTGCGTCGAGGGCCAAATGACAAATTTGAGAACAAACCGAGGTAAAATGAAACAAGCTGCATATATGTGGTCGGAGCGAGTGATAACTTAAGCTAAAGTCACTTCATTACCTCCAGTGGTAGTTATGGTAGCAGTAGTAGTCGACTATAGTCGTAGGAGCAAGTTAACATTATGGGTGTTGATAATTTGTCTGATCAAGCCATTATACCCGCGGAGACAAATTGCAGCATTTTATCTGAATAAAAGCACAGCACAGTGAAAAGATGACCGGAATCCTTTGCGAACAAACGGGCCCAGAATGACACTCCCCGAGCTGCGTACTAGAATAGTCGGTGATCGGTGACGTTGTTGCTCATTTCTTGGCATTGGTATAGTACAACATATACTTCACGTGGATATGGCAGTCCATATCGTCGTCGCCGTCGTCGTCAAGTTTGGTGTGGTAGGCAGCGGAGGTCAAGGGTCGTAATCTGGAGTTCCACTGCTGAAAGCATCGGATACTTATAGGTTTGTTATCTAGATCACAGCCTTAAGTGTGTGGCAGTGCAGTTATATAGTTGCGGGCCCCAAATTGAGATTGCAGGTTGGATTTCGGCGACGTGGAAGTCATTAACTACCTTAAGTAGGTAAATAGTTGACGAACCAAGTGGAAAGGTTTGGAGCTTGTGAGGTCACGTGAGAGTCCCAGACTAGTACTCTGCATGTATATGTGCTACCCCAATTTCCGAATACTAGAACCTACAGACTAGAGAACCTACCTTGGTTCACCTCCTTATTTTCCCTGTATTTGCATTTGTGGTTCCTATGTGGCTATAGTGGCTGGTGAACACAAGCAATTCTTAATGTAAACGAAATGCCAAACCTACCATAAAGAAGGCTTTACTCTAATGCAAAAAACTAGTGTGCAGACTAGCAAAGAACTCAAATAAAATAGTTCCTAAACTGTTATTTGTTATTGTACTAGTTACAGTATTGTATTATTGTAGCTTGTTGCTGGCCGTTATAACAACCGCTGTTGGTGATGTGTTGGGAAGGAAGCCGGAAGCGAGGACCAAGATAAATGTTGTGCGCCACGCCCCCCTTAGAACTAAACTTCCCAGCTTAACTTGTTATCCCACTCTCCAACAGCCTTCTCGAACACCGACGAATATTCCGCCCCTCGATCACGGTAATGTCAACCATCATAGCTCCAGACGAGCTCATCGAACTGGCCCAACGCAACGGAGTTGGCACACGTCGCGCCAAAACCACAGTCACCACGCTGTTACCTATGTGGACAGTACAGCAAGTCTCAGGGGTGTTGTCTCAGATACACTGGCAGTCTCACAACCACAATCCATGTGGTCCAAAGTTCAATCGGTATAAGGGCCTCTCGTGGAAACAGCGATCCTTCTTCTGGAGCATCCTTGGGCTGGGACTATGTTTGGGCGGCCCCATTCAGTTTGTATATGCATCTGTCCTCTTGGTGCGCGGACGCGGCTGGCTTGAGATCCGAGAAAAAGCCTGGCGGCCGCTGGTGAGGATCTGGAACTTGTTTGGGGATATGGATAGCTATATCAAAGCACCACTCGAACTAGTACGGAAGTCGGTGGAACAGAAAGTGGCACTATGCATTAACCGCTCTGGGCATTTCGCGTTGAGGGGAAAAGGCGATTCGTACACAGTCATGTCCCATGTATGGGAGGAAATCATGGGCTGGACTAGTCCGCAAGGTTTCGGCAAAGTCGACTTATCCTTACGAAAGCGCGGCATCCACAGAAGTCACTTTTTGGCATTCTTTGACCGATGTAACAGCGACTGGCTCTGGGTGGATGTCATAGCCATGCCGGAAGTCCTCGAAGACGCACCTTCCAGAGAGCAGGCTGAAATCGAGAATCTCCGCACAGATGTTATTAACTGTTTACACGGAATTTATACAACGGCGGAGAAGGTTGTAATCTTAGATAGTATGACATTGCAACTTAATACCGGCAGCTTGATCGACGTAGCAGTCACCCTTGCCTTTGGACGATGGATCTCGCGCATGTGGACCTATCCCGAAGTCCGGCTGGCAAAAAAGGCGCTTATCAAGACCGCCGATGGAACCGTTGACTTTGACGACATGCTGGATCTCTTGCGCAGCGGCTCGAATGACGAAAGCCACCGGTATCATGAATTGTATCATGCATTTAAGCTTCTCCGTCCAAATCCTACACGAACGGCTGGCATTGACCTCGGTGAGATTGTAAACGTTTTCTCTCACCGATTTACCGGTAGTTCCCTCGACCGAGCCCGCTCAGTGTACCCATTGCTCTCGTTGGAGTGGGTCCACGGTTGGACTGAAGCTGAAGGGATGATACACTTGGTTGAAGTTTTCAAGGAATCTGCTGGTGGCCTTGCAGGTATGTGTGGGGGTCGTCGGTTTCAGCCCCCGCATTCGTGGATACCGATTCATATCAATGGTCTCTGTGGTTCTTGGGCGGATAGCATAAAAGTCACAGACTCTGGGACAATAAAAGGACGATGGCATACCTACAGGGTAGTTTCGACAGCCGCAATAGTATTGACAGGCGAATATGGATCGGATAACTGGAATATGGAGTTTCAGATTGCCGATCATAGTGTGATTTCAGCGCAGGTCGTTATCAAGCCAGAAAGCCTGCAAGTCTGGAGGGAGAATGCTGGCAAATCGTGCCTAGCATTTGCAGAAGGGGGTAATGGATACACATTTCTGATGATTCTTCAACTGCAACCGTCTGAGGTGATGGTACATTATAGCACGGTTTTGGGTTCTGGGCTTGTAGAGAACCCTGTGAAGTGCTCCGCCGGTGGAGTATTTACTTGGGTACTTACATAGCTACGTCTACTGTAGGTTGTGCTTTTGTATTGTACTGAGCGCGAAGCTTTGGGCGGGTTCTCGATTGTGGCGACTTTTTGCTGATGGAGTTGTGATACGTTTTCTTTCGACTCTTGGATGGTGTGTAATTCAATTTGACGCGTAATAAATAGTATTTAATAAATGTGTGGAGTGCAGCCTGGAGCGTGAGGTGGAGAGGTAACCGTAGATATTCGCGTAGACTATGCCACGGAAGGGACATACAACATCACTCGATCGGATGGACGAACACGCTGTTGCATGTATATGTTCCGACCGATACACAAACTTTGCCCGTTCGCGAACTGGGGATCCAGCATGCAAATTTGCCAATGTACGAGATCTAATCCCACCAGCCAAGTCAGGAAACCATACCATAAACATAGTGTAAGACCTATGATACGTATACTTGGTGTCCCAGCTGCTCCGAGAACTTCAATGCTCGGTCTTCTATCATCACGGACTGCCATAACTGTCAGTTTAGCAACCTTAAGCACCTAGCACAGTGTTGGAAATCTGCTTGACCCTGCGTCAGGTAGAGAAGAGTAGTAAATTTAGTCTTGACTTCGTGTATATAGTGTTCGATAGATATTCATAATACAGGAACTGTAACGAAGACTACATGAAGTAATAAGTAATACATAGATATAGTGGGACTGACTCGACAAAGGTTCGGAGATTGCATAATGCTGAATTCGATGGAAGTTGTTGAGCCAGTTATAGCTAGTTAGTATCGTGTCCATTTTTGCAAATTGTAATGTCTTTAAATGGGTACAGTTCGCATAAATCGACCAGTTCGCGAACCTCTTGTCCGGTTTGCGAATGGGACAAAATATTGCGAATTGGAGGGTTCGCCAGTGGGTCGGAACATATATATAGAGCAGACACGAGCTGACCGCTAGCGAGGCTGATGGCACACTTCTCTCTCATATCTCGAGTCTTTATTTCTTCTCTCTGTACGGTAGATTACACGCACACGGTTCTTCTCTTCATATTGCATTACACACTGTTGTATGGCTAACTGCAGTGGAACCTCCAGATAAGGGAAATACTCACGAATCAGCCGCATGAAGGGGGCGAATGTAAGTTAATTAGTGCCGATAACTTACCAGCGGTCGAACGGGAGCGCGCATCCAGGGGAACGTACCCGAATCAAAAAAAAAAAGTTCACGCCCACCAGTGCATCTTGCCACCAACAAACCCCAGTTTCCACACGTACCCCATCAATCTTATTAGACTATACTAGTATAATCTCGTATGCCAGCCCCCGATTTCATTGAAGGGGCTAGAAACACACAGGGGCTACTGCAAAATAAGCTACTGCGCTCTACCATCCACCTATCGCCACTTGGTCATACTGTGCACCCAAATCATGTCCGTCGTTATAGAGTCCTCAGCACCAGTAGCCAGCTCACCCCCGCAACCCAGAAGCGCGATATGTGAAGTTCTTCTTCGATATGGTGTGGACTTCCCTTCTGCCAACGCCGCAGCAGCGAACGAGTTGCAGTACTGGTCACTTCCCTCAATCGATTCCATTTTCCGGCAAGTTGAGCTACCGGCAGAGTACCCACCGCTCGCACTCCGGCCTTCAGATGATCGCGACATCAGCCTGTTTACGCTGTTTTCTTTTCAACCACGGAATCTGCGGGCTCCAACACATCTGGTTCGACGCTCGGCTACCGAGCGCAACGCATTATGTGTCAATGCGGCGGGCCAGTGGTCACTACGTAGCTCGGGGTACATAGCGCTCTCTCATGTTTGGAAGGAAGGTATCCGGGGGGGGGCCAGAAGGGTTCAACCGCTTCCAGCTCTCCCGTATCATAGAGACTTTGAAGAAAGCTGGACTGGAGATGGAGTGGTTATGGATAGACGTTTTAGCTATTCCTTCGGACTGCGGTTCGGCGGATGACGACGAACTGAAGGTGACAATCATCAACAACTTGGCAGATATCTATAAGCAGGCGGATGCCGTGCTAATCCTGGACGCGTTGTTGCTTCGAATGTCACCAAGAACCCTGACTGACGTTGCGGTCGGACTGGTATGTGGAAACTGGATCACAAGGATTTGGACTTATCAGGAGGTAAAGCTGGCATCTCGTGCACTCATTGTAACCTCCAGTCGGACCGTCGAACTCGCTGCTGTGGTATCAGAGTTAGAGCTTTCGGTTTCCAGTCAACCACTACTATTTGAGCAACTTTTAAAAAGCATACGCCGGCTAATGCGATATGACGCACTCGGTGTATCTATAAAGGACATAGCAATGTCCTGCGGTGAACGTGAAACTGGAAATGAGATAGATTACGTCAGGGCATTTTTTCCCGTGTTAGGATTGAAGTGGAATGTAAGATGGGGCCCAGAGGATGGAATGAAGGCGATATATAGTTCTCGATGGATGCAAGCGGGGAGTATGGTGCTGTTACATGGACGCAAACGAATGACTTCAGCCCCTGCTTGGGCCCCGTTTCAACTTACCGGGCTTGAGGGGAAGATAATTGGAGGTATGGCATGGGAAAGCAGAGGATTAAAGGGAGAATGGTACTGCGGCAAGATTCCACGTGCACTCATATTCTGGGCGGCGGAGACGAGACACTGGATCGTCGAGATGAACGTATGCGACCCAGAGAACGAGTTAAAGACGGCATTTTTTCAAATGAAATTGGCACAGGATGAGACAGATGATGTTATTAGAGCCTTCAGGACTGCTGCCGAAGCCAAAATTGCATGGGTTCTCTGGCAGTCCGAATTATCACCGGCAACCGTCTCTCCACAGCAGTACAGGTACGCACAACATGTGCTTCTGGTTGAAGAGGCTCAGCACTATGCAGATACTTTCGAATGCTACGCCCATTTCACCGCCGCTCTACTGCACGCCGTATTGTACGAGCCATTTGTTGATAAAAAACGCCAGGTGCTCATCCGCAACGAAAACCCCCGTGATCCAATTGCCAAAGATTTAGCAGAATGCGCCTTCCATTTACTCGGAAATTCTGAAGAACACGAACATGAAACTCCGCTCCATGTAGCGGCTAAGACCGGGGACATATCCGCCCTAGATCAACTACTAGAGGAACAGCCAGCGCTCAAAGATGGCACCGACAGCCGAGGCTGGACTCCTCTACACACAGCATCCGTAAACGGACAATACGATTTTGCAGTGAAGCTATTAGCTCAAGGATCTGCCGTCGACCTACCGGCATCAAACAATAAGACGCCGCTCTACCTCGCAGCAGAAAATGGACACGATGAACTGGTGCAATTGTTTCTGCAGTATGGCGCCAGCACAGAGCCGAGATGCAGTCGCGTACCAGGCTTCAACAAGACTATGCTCCACCACGCGGCCTCTGGCGGACACACAAAGGTAGTTCTGCATCTTCTAGAAGCTGGGGCGGCCTGCAACACCAGAGTCAACGACGACAACCCCAATAGCGAAACGCCTCTGCATCTAGCTGCGAAAAACAACCACGCCGCCGTCGTTTCTGTGCTGCTACTCCATGGCGCCGATACAAACACGGCTATAGCCCCTAACTGTACCGCGTTATATGTTGCCGCAGCAAGTGGGTCCTCGGATATCATGCGGATGCTTTTACGTTTGGCAGCGCCTGAAAATATCAACCCGCCTGCCGCAGGTACATATACTCCCCTCCACGCCGCTGTCTTATCTGGGGATGAAGCTACCGTTTCCATGTTACTCGAAGCAGGAGCCACACCTGAGACGCCCGGCACAGAAAAGCAGCCCCTCCACCTTGCTGTGGAAGCGGGTGATGTCGGGACCACTAGACGCCTACTTGATAAAAGAGTTGACGTTAATGTGAGGACGGCGGACGGATGGACTCCATTGGCCCTGGCTGCTGCCAAAGGAAAACGCCCGATCGTGAGAATGCTCTTAGCTGCGGCGGCAGATGATGTGGATGGTGCGGCGTTGCGAGCTGCAGAAGCTGCGGGACATGAGAGGATTGTTGAGATTTTGAATGCACATCGTACTAGGTGAGGTAATTAGTATTTTGGGTAGGAGTTTCACCTTTTTGTAGCGGATTTGCTGTTCTGGGGGATGGGGTTTTAGTTAGCGCTGTGAAAAGGGACTAGAAATTGTGTGCGGACGGCTGCTGGTAGTCATTACTGTACTAGTCACAGTGGTTCGGAAGTCAGCAGTCAGAATAGTGTGTCGGAAATTTTTTATTGTAGATTTGATCGGCTTTTGATCATTCGGAATTGAAAAAATCTGTCAGCACAAAAAAGTGTTCGAACCACTGTGACCAGTACAGTAATTATTTTGATGGCTCTGGCCGTTAATCCTCTTATGGTTTGACTATATAAGATGGCCTGCTAGTCTCGGAGTGTGGTATACATGGTCTGCTTTTGAATGATGTTATTCCTATAAATCTTTCATCCCTTATAAGCTTAATTAGGGTCATCCGACTGGTTCGGATATGCCTGCACCTCAACTGCGCCGTATAACGATGCTGACATTTAAAGTATGTGTAATCTATGACGATATAGACTCCTAACTTTAAGGTGCTGATATCATCCTTTTGTTCGAACTATTTCTACGTGCTTTCTGAAACAAAGATCTCTTCGAACCATTCGTCGGAATTAGAGAGTGTGTAGAAGGAAGCGGTGAGATACGGACGACCACTAGTATCATAATTCAAAAGCGACCACCAAAGTTCTAAGTAAACACCTATTGACCTAGAGTTAACAATATCTCAAGCCACCATAATTTAGTTAACAACTGCGCAAGCTATTAATTAACCTTGTCTCGTGCCCAGCCACCGGAGCCTCATTCGCAAGCTCGCCCGACAACGAGAGACTGGGGACGAGACAAATTAAACATACAACCATGTTTCTTCGGAATAATTCAAGACTCTGGGCATATTGTAATTTGTCCCAAGCGTTATATTTACTAACATTTATAGACCCTGATGAATACTTGCCTACTGAAACACTACAATGGTGTACCTCCATTTTGCGACACCATTTTCCGGCCTTATTATTCCCTATCGCATACAATTGAGAATAGATGTGAATGAGAACTAGCACCGGAGTAGATTCTAGGGAAGAGTCTCTGTAGATATTAACCGAGATCTACCAATATGAAACTGCCTTTAGTTTAAAGAAAGCAGCAACAGAGTTTCTGGAGACCAGAAGCATGGTTGTATGTCAGTCATGGCTGAATTTAATTGTTATATTTGCCACTCGCTGCTAATGGCTTCAAAAATTACCTATTGCGACATACGGTGGCTGGCTATATGGTTAATGGCTTGAGATATTATTAATTCTGGCCCAATAGATTGTTAACTTGGAACTTTGGTGGTCACCTTCGAATTGCTACCGGTGGTCACTAATCGACTCCGTAGCTCCGTATGCTAGCTTGCCACAACCTCTCTGTTGCTTTGCGCACCCGGTACAGAATGAGAGATTACGTCACAGATATACAGAGGGCTGTCAATCCAAGTCAAGATGCTGCCTCACCAATACTATCTAATCACGTATACCGGGCGAGATTTTTGACCACCTTGGGTAACAACCTCGATAACAAGCTTGAATCGAATATCTATGCTACCGCTGCCGAGGCGACACAGTCTGATGGCTTTTCAACAATCCTTTGAATGCAGCAGCGTCGCTACATCTTCCAAACGTATTGATGCTGCAATAGGAAGGTGGTAGTTGCGTTTCATCGAGCCGCGACGGCTTGGCGAGGAGTATTTGGAGAATTCTCTGTTTTGGATGACATTTATTAATTCGGTGGTTGAGATATAAGTGGTCTGCACTTTCGTTACTGGGTAGGTGCAAAGTTGCGTATCTATTCAGGTCTCACGTTTAATCTATTGTTTATGAGAATCGCTGTATTTGTTCTGTTCCTGCTATTCTATCCTACTTCCTTATCGAGCTATCCCTACTACATATATAACACGAGGACGCGAAATCAAATTCACAACAATTCACTCAGCCAGAATATGGCAAGCTTGCGAGCAACACACGGCCAAAAGAGCTAGAGGCGAGCTTGTCCCAACTTTGAGAGAGAACCAGCAGAAGTATGGAAACTAATTTTTCGGGGTACCGTGTTCCCTTGTTATAAGAATAAGCTTTCGCCTAGCTAGAGGGACGCTAAAACTTGTCTCAACACTAAGCCAGTTAGTTCTCGTGCCCTGACTTTTTCGCAAGCTCGCTCGGAGTTAAAACGTAGGGAATGGCAGCCTCAATCCGTGATCTATCTTCTTAAGTGCGGATAATCACGCAACGTTCTCATCTCTCCTCCTTATAATACGTGCTTCCACTCAAAGCTTGAAACGGATTCTAAAGTGTTGCATTGTCGATCTTTTACTTGATAGGCAAAATATACTAATTCGGCTAGGAATTAGCGAATTTATAGAAGACCTTATAATAACTTAACGGGTTTAAAGCGGGTTTGAAGCTATAAGAAGTTGAGGGTTAGAGGAAGATCTAGAGAGACAAATATGCAGAAACTCAGAGTTTATCGGGGCCTTGCGCTGACAAGAAAGAACAGGGAGGGCGTGGCTTTGTTCTGGGGGGAGGGAGATCATAAGAGACTTTGAGTGCAACAATGGGAACAAATAAGTCACATTTAACTTCGCGTGACCTCCATCCTTGGATTGATTTCCTATTTCTTGAGGCGAGATTCAGTGTTCACTTCAGGTGTGATCAATAGTCAAAGACCTCTCTGCTCTATCTTATCTTTCCGTCGTATGGTCGGTGCAAATTTAGTAACGAACCTAACAAGAATAAATATCGTTTGGAGCTAGCTAGTCTGTGGGATGTACCTGATTCTTTTGTGGAATCCACGAGATAAGAAAGTGAATGTTAATTGTTGATTGACTCCGGGTTCGTCCCGTAATATCGGAAAGGTGTAAAGGGTAAAAAGGAATGGATATAACAAAGATATAAGTTACAAGTTACGGTGGCGGCTTCGCCGCCTTTGGAGGCGCCCAGATAGATCGTCTCCAGCTCGACTCCCAGGTATACCTCACCCCTGGCTTCCAAGTACACTCGACTCCAACCCCTACAGTATACTTGCTGTGCAGGTCTCAAGCCCACAAGTGTATCTCTCCAAGTCTCTGTGAGTTTGTACCATTTCTATGACCAGAGCAAATATTGTCAGGTGAAAAGATGCTTTCTG